>Ga0315287_10000067_pt1 | contig 90632 bp, 114 predicted proteins | sample YL17G11_0_MG_FD_205037 | JGI IMG/M metagenome (GOLD analysis project Ga0315287, IMG submission 205037) | Sediment microbial communities from Yellowstone Lake, YNP, Wyoming, USA - YL17G11_0 | ecosystem: Environmental > Aquatic > Freshwater > Lake > Sediment | place: USA: Wyoming | collected... | reverse complement strand
ATTTATGTTCCTGATCCCCATAGTTAACCAAATATCATCGAGAAGTCCGCCATCTACAATTTCTCTAAAGTGCTTTCGGTAGTGATAGTAAATTATGCTGTTGACATCAATTATTTTCAATTTGAACTACTTTGACCTCTCTGGTATTAAATAGTACTAGCATCGGTTTTGGGTCGTGCCGATCCGCCCACACACGCCAACGCTCAATATCCGCAGATACCCTCGTTACCCGCTCAGCACTCACCTTAGATAAGATGCAGTTGACAATACGCCTCTGCAATTTCTTATCGATCTCCATAGACTCGACTTCCTCAGACCAAATCGTCACAATTTCCTTATGGGATGACCAATACACCACAGTATAAGGTACATGATCGTCGATGTAAACAAGCCATTTCTGGTACATCCCGCGAGGTCCAGTACGAGGCTCTAGTAACTTGCATCCAGTGTGCGTAGTTAAACGATCCAAAATCTTCGACGTTAATTCCTGATCTAACTCTTTTCCTAACCGCTCCTTCGTTCTTCGCTGCGCATGCTCCTGAATACTTCTCTTGTGCTCTGCACCACCGTATAACATACTGAAACTCCTAAGTGTTTTCCTCCGGAAAGCAGGCGCAGAGAGTAGCACTTTTAAAGTAATTTGTCCATAATCTAGGCAATTGCACAAATAATGGTCATTGACTTATATCTAAGTGCATGATAATAATGGTATTATTTGGAGCATGCGATATGCATAAAGAAGTGTAGCCATTATTCCGATAGGAACCACATGCCAAAATTTTTGTCTAAATTGCGAAAACATCTTGATAGCAAGATTGTCAACCCGAAGCACTCCCAAGCCGAGCTTATTGAGGCATTCAAAAACGAGGCGAATCGGCATATCACTGAACATTTAAAGTATATGACGAAATCTCTTAAAGAGATTGACAAGCAAATGCACGCATTCTTTAAAGATAATGAATACCAAAGTGTCGGTGCTCAAGATGCTATGAGTAAAAAATTTGAAGAGCATGTCCGGTTTGTAATTGACGGATGGATAACTACGGACGATGTTTTACGAGCCAGATTTAAAAGAGTTTTTGTTGCCTACAGCGCCAAACTAAAGACCACCACTTTGATGAAAGTGCTTGATGAACAGTTTGTGGAACTTGACTCAGAAATGAGTGATCACGTTGCTAAGGCAAACCACTATGGTAACAAGTGGACAGAGCAGATGGATAAAGCTGGGCTTGTCGTTAAGGACAGAGTGATTAAAACTACTATCAAATGGTTTAAAAATCTCACGACAGACGAACTGCGCAAGTCATACAAAAATATTTGACACGAAGAAAAACATCTAATAAGATTATGTGTATGGCTACCTTCCTGCAAAATCTTCTCCTCCGACTACTTCCCTTGTTACCGTAAGGTAACGAACAAGCATATATATTACAGGCATTCCCATCGCTAATCCTGTTTAGGTTTTTAAAGACCTTTAAATTGCGAGTAACCAAACCAGACAGTAGGGTAATTGGTGACCCGCCGCTTTTGGGAAGCGGAGAATGAGAGTTCAAGTCTCTCCTGTCTGACCAAAGGGCGAGTGTTGGAATAGCTAGACATATCGGTCTTAGAAACCGATGCCGAAAGGTGTGAGGGTTGGAGTCCCTCCTTGCCCACCAATTTGAAATGTGTATTATACGATAGATGTTCTAAAGGGTGTATGATGTAATGGTAGCCATCCTAGACTTAAAATCTAGTGTTCGTAAGGACGTGCGAGTTCGAGTCTCGCTACACCCACCAAGCCTTTCAGCCGGTATACACAAAGAATAAGGTATACGAATATGTCCTCTAAGGAAGAACTTAATTCCCGTACCTCTGAAGAGAATCCTTCGGTGCTGTTTTACGCAGCCTTTGCTAAGGGTTCTGGTGCAAAAACGAAATTAGACAAAGCCCTTCAGGTATTTTTCGCAAAGTACGAAGGTGCTGAGCGTTATTCAAAAATTAAGGATCTTCTCCTCGCCGCGATTGAATTGGGTGAGCAGCGTCTTGCTTTGCTTAAAGAAAAACTCCAGCAAGTAGAGGGTTGGCAAAAGAGTACTGCTAATCTTTAAAGGAGAAGCTATGGTCCTAGTAGATACTTACCCTATAGGGTGTTACCCACTTATAGTGCAACAATATGCAGGGGCATCGCTATGCCTATGGCATGTGCGAGAGCAATTGGAATTTGCCATCACTCGTGCTGTAGGCGGTACTAAATTCTTAATTGGTATATCCTTAGCGGACAAAGGTTACGAATGGGATCCTCTTGCGTGAATCATAGAGATAAAATTTTACAAGACTATTTCTCAATTCTATCCATCCAAAAGTGTATACGGCTTGTTGGGAAACACTACCTGAGCGTGTGGTATTTTATCGGTGACGAAGTTCTTTTCCCTATTAAAGATCAATTAAAGGAAGACATTTGAAAGGCATCATCTTTGATTTAGAGCATAATCAACCCACGCCTTCTATTATCCAGATAGGTGGGGTTTTGTGCGACTATAAGAAAAGAACTATTGTTAAGCGTTTTAATCGTTACTGCCTTCTTCCTAAAGGGGAGATTCTAGATCCTTACATTCAAGATTTATGTGATATTCCAGAGGCTTTCCTCAAGGAGCACGGCATAAGTTTTGTCTCCGCCGTTACCGAATTCTGGACGTGGGTACATGACTGTAATTGTGGCGGGAATATTGCGGCTTGGAGTAAGGACCTTATTGTGCTTGAAAAGCAGTCTAAAGAAGTCGGTGTAATACCCCCGACTAATTTGCATAGTTTAGATCTAAAAGAGATGGGGAAACTTTTTCGTATCCCTAAAGGCTCCAAAGCTAAAGGTGGACTACAAAACACTATGCAGATTTTTAACCTGACTTTTAAAGGTAGACCCCACGATGGGTTGACGGATAGCGAGAATACTGCCATGCTAGTCTTTCATTGGCTTAAACTACTGGATACCATGTACAAAGCGCAGGATATTTTTGCGGGAGTGTAGGATGAAGAGTAGGGATTTTGTATACTGGCTCCAGGGCTATTTCGAGTTAACTAATCCGAAGTCTATCGGTGAGGCGGAGACCACAATCATACGCAACCACCTGAACATGGTTTTTGTCCACGAGATCGACCCGTCTCACGGCGACAAGAAACACCAAGAGGCGCTTGCAGCAGCGCACGGCGGGCAACCTGTAGGACTCGCTGATATCCATACCTTAGCTAAATTTAATTGCTAGGACACACATGAGACAAATCTTACTAGTAATGAGCGAAGAAAATTATGCGGATGAGTTTGATACTAGGGGTTTCGCCATTGTCTACGAGGATGTGTGGAACGAGCATCTTTTAAAAATTGAAGAAAACATCTTTAAAGGAAAAGAGCCTTTGACTCATGAGGAATATGGGGCGCATGTGGTCGGCATCGGCACTAATGAGGCAATTAGTTTTAGGACATTTGTTTCTTATAGGAAATCGTTTAAAACGGAAAAAATAACAGAAGAAGAAGCCAAGATCTTTAAACGCATATTTAAAGACAAAGCGACCTTAAACGAAACCATTTGCCTGCCACATAGCTACGGCATGTTTGTAAGCCTGGACCCTTACTATGACTAATTAAAAAACGATGTGAATGTCATCTGGAAATAGGTTTCATCCACTATATTATACCCGCCAAGTGTTTGGAAATAATCGAGTTCCACAACAAATGGCACTGGGAAAAAACCTTGTTGAAATAGGCGTGCGGTATTTACCGATGCCGAGATCAAATTGTATTCGTGAAGCTTGTCTGTTCCTTGTTGTAAAAATTCAAAGTCCCCGGTGTAAGGTCCGTTGTATACATCGTGTAAATGGTGTGTCATACCGATTTGTTCTTCTATATCTACGATACCTATTTTATAGCCGGTATTTAATGCTGCGTCGTATTCTTGACCTGGATAAATTAGTAATATTTTTTGATGCGACCTATCAGAAAACGAGCTAGCGCTATCTGGCAATCGTAAGGTTTGGTACCCTACAGGACTTGCTTTATAGCCAAGAGGCATTGCGATATGCCAATCACCGAGGGTGTACTTAGGAGTAAATCCTAAGCCGAAGGTGAAATACCCGGAACCAAAACTAGCATCTTGCAAGATATCTGGATTCTTTACGTACCCGGTAGGAATACTTGCATTTGCCTCTAACACTACGTTAGCACCTAAAAGGTAGTACTCGGTACGCATGCCGACCACTAGATCGCCAAAGCCTGACCTAGCAAGGTGTCCTATTGGCTCATATCCTAAATTTGCAATTGCTTTATCAATTGTTTCTGGCTTGTTCTTATTGTAAATCAACTGCTGATTAATATTTGCCTGAATAAAAGGTATCCCGGCAAAGACAGTAATATATGGTGTCAAGCCATAACCCATACCGAATATATAGGCATCTATGTCGGCACTTGCAGTGATGCCAAGTCCAAATTGATCTAAGGTATCTGTGGTTCCGGGCATAGAGTCCGCTATAGCGACCTTTTTACCACCCTCGTTGTAACCTTCAGTTTGGGGTGTGTAATGCCTAACCCCTACTTGCCAAAGACCTATGCCTGCCGGTAGTAGCTCTTGAGCTTGGGCTGGCAAGGAGAATAAGCACAGAATAATGTATTTAAGCATTAAGTACCTGCTGGCACTTGAGATGCCAATTTATAGAGCAGTTGAACCATGCCTTGTGCTGACTGCACTAGTTGGGTTTCTGCCGGTGAAGAGAAGCCTTGGTTGTCCACAGCTAGACGAGTCAAAGCTAAAAGGTAAGCATCTGCACCTATCTGAATATTTGCGGTAATTACGCGGTAATCTTTGATGGTTTTAATCCCTTGATTTAACACTTGTGTATACAAGTAAAGAGTACCCGGCTCTAGTTTGTAATCGTCAATACGAACAATGCTGTCTTGAACCACATTAAACACAATGATTGTTTGAGTGGTAATGGTGTGCGTCATGAAACCCTGCACCTCGTAAGGTCCATCCCCACTAAAAGTTCCCACTAGTTGAAAACTAGTTAGCGTAGCTCCCACACTTTGAGCTACTGCCGATGCATAAGCCTGCGTTCCTAATTGGGGTGCAACATTCGCAAAGTAACTCTTAGCTGTAATAGGAAGCTTTATAGCACTGGCAAAAAACACACTTGTCGTATTGTTGTTGTCACTAGAAACCGGCTCTATAAAGGTAAGGGTGGGTGTACCCGTACCAGTATAAGCTGTAGGGATTAATGTTTTGTTGAATAATTGTGTTGAGACCCCTGCTTGGCAAAAATTGGAAAAATCCTTATTACCGTAATTTTGAATCCCTTTCGTTAAAGCCGCACGCAAGCACCACGTATCAAAATCATTAGCTCCTACAGGATCCGTGGGTGGAGGATTAGGTGTAGGAGTTGGGGATGGCGCAGGCGGCGGTGCCGGAGTCGGTATTTTTTCAGGTGGTGGTGGGGGATTATCCCCTGGATTTCTACTGCATGAGAACAAAAGCAAGAAACAAAGAAAGTATTTCATAGAATGCCTCCGAGTGTTTCACTTAATCTCACCAGCCCAGTTTAAGCCCTTCTCACCAGCCCTTTAGAAAGCACTTTAAGTTTTGTGCCGCGCCACTCGACAGTATTTCTTAAGCAGGCTTGCAACCATATAAAAGGAAGAAGTAGTTCTTTAAGAAACCATATCTTGATATTAAATTTGTTGCCTAACACTTCCGATTGAGCATAATCCATAAGTATAAAAAACAAAACACTTAAGGGTACAAGCCAAGGTGAAATAAACCCCAATAAAGACGAGGCAAGCAAAGCAAAGGATAAAGGCTGCATGACAAAGATGCTAGGGGCGCTATGCTTTTGTAGCACTGTCCATCTATAATTTCTTTTCCAGAAATCTATCACACTTCTTTGTCCTACATATTGGGACACTGGACGCGGGGTTAAAGCCACGTCTTTACCGATCCAAGTCATATAAAGACCCATCATATAATCCTCTGCTAGGTAGTTTTTAAGAGATGCGATCCCGCCAAACTCTTTAGCTACGGATTTTTTATAGAGCATGGATTTTCCAAGGACGAAAGCGTAGCCAAAACTTGCAGAAAAATTCATCCAACGGGTTACGTAAGTAGTTAGATGCATCTCTTCTAACTTACCTCCGGTTCCTTGTCCTCCAAAACCCACCACCGCCGAAGATGCCACACCTACATGTTCCGTGAGGGTAGGGAGGATCTCTTTGAGATAAGACGGATAGGCACGCACATTACTGTCACTAACAAGTAGGATATCGTGTGCCGCAAATTTCTCAGAATCGATTAAATTGTTGACCTTAGGATTATAGCCAGGATCCCCGTTAGTTAGAATAACTTTTATCCGCTGTGGGTAGTCTAAAATATAGGGCTTGATGATTTCAAAGGCGGGATCGTCTAGACTTGCTATGGAAAAAAGGATCTCGTAGTTGGGGTAATCCATGTCTAAAAAAGAGGCAATATTCGCCGCAAGCCCTTGATCTACGCCTTTTAGAGGCTTTAAGATGGAGATAGGGGGGTAGTCTATGGGGGGGATTTTTGAAAATTTGTACCTCCAAAGAGTGTACAACGTTCCCCAAAGTGATAAGATGATTGAAAGCGCCCACAAAGCGAGGACAACAAATTCCATTTAAGTCTCCTTGAGATTATTTTTTCTATTATAGCATGGAAAGGACAAAGTAGTGATTGACAAAATTACTTGGACAAACGCCACTCCAGAAGAGATCAAAAAATTCTTCGAGGAAGACCTAGAAAAGAAAGAGGAGCCAAAAACAGAAGAAGAGATTAATTCCCACGTCCCTCCCTATGCTAGGGGTGGATGCATTTAACGGGGCTAGGAATAGAATGCACGTAGACGTAATTATTCCGTCAAAAACTTCTAAAGAGTTTTTGGCGATGACTAAAAATTGTATAGATTCTCTGCGGTCTTCGGAAGAGGATATTAAATTTAATGTAGTTGTGGTTGAGTCCGAAAAAGATATGCCGCTACATGCTGGGCAAGACCAAACCATTAAATGGGAACATGCAGAATTTAATTACAACGGTGCCTTGAATTTAGGTATTAATACTACCAGTAATGACTGGGTAGTACTTGCCAACAACGACCTTATTTTCCATAAAAATTGGATGAGTGAGATCCTTAAAGTGCATGAAACACATGCTGGCGTCAAAGCTTATTCCCCATGGAATAGTTATAATAGGTGGCACGAGAATAAATACGGAGATACTGGCTACTCCATATTTTTCGGCTTAGGCTTAGGTTATGAGGCATCGACGTGGTGTATTGTGATCAAAAGAGATTTGCTAAAACAAATCCACTTAACCGACAAAGTTAATTTTTGGTACTCAGACAACAATTATATAAGTGAGTTAATCCGCTTAGGTCAAACACAAGCCTTAGTGCGCAGTTCCAAAGTAGACCATCTAGGATCGATGACTATCGTCAAAGAAGACAAACTTTATGACTTAACGGTAAGGCAGTTCATTGCTTTCAATGCGCTTAGCCATGTAGAAGATAATGATGTTTTGAAAACAATAGCTAGTTACGCCCAAAATAAATTGGTATGCGAACTAGGTGTTATTGAGCCATATACTTCTGCACTGCATAACAGCTCAGCACGCATCGTAAGTGTGGATACATCCGGTAAAGATTGTATTGAAGATTTCCTTTTGTACGACATGCCTGTGGTAGATATGCTTTTAATAAATAGCTGTCGCTACTACGCTTATCTCAAACGCATCCTAGAAAAAAATCATGCAAAAGTGTTACACTGTATACTTATACCTAATACTGAAGCATTTGGTAAAGCGAGTGATATTGCAATGGTGGCGCAGGCGCATCTTCATTGGCATGAGAGAAATACTGGATTTTCGCGCCAAGAGTTGCTAGCAGGACTTCTTCCCGCTATAGAAGAATTTTTACTAGAACACAAGGATTGGGAACGTGGGGAAGATTTGAAAAGCCATGGTGGATTAACTGTTCTATGGAGAGTATCTTGAAAATTTTAACTTTAGGTCGAGCCTCATGTGATTATCTGCAAGATGATATCTACCATGGACTTAAATCACTTTTAGGTACCGATGTAGAGTCGAATGTAAATTTTGACTACCTATACAAGGATTGCTCCCAGGATATACAGCATATGTACGGAAGGGGATTTAGCTACGCTAGAAATCTAGATCCTAGCTTGCGCCACGTAGCCACAGATATGCTAGACAAAGCACTAGATGGTTACTACGATGTCATTATTTATCTATCCGTAAGAAGGTGTGACACGCACCTAGAAACACTCATAGAAAAGATCCCTGAGAAGGTCATCGTATGCGACGGTGAAGACGATAACAATGTTCCGGTATTTGCCAAGGCAGTAAGAACATTTAAAAGAGAACTTTTAGAGGCACCGACAGCAAGCCTATTCCCCATCTCTTTTGCCATACCGGAAGAAAAGATCGTCCTACCCCCATTCAAAGACAAAGTAAAAGAACTAGGAGCACAAATTCCTGGACCCGCGCATAATAGAGGCTACATCTTTACTCGGGAAGAAGACTACTATCATGATTACCAGATAAGTAAATACGGATTAACCTTTAAGAAGTGGGGATGGGATTGTAAGCGGCATTATGAAATACTCTGTAACAGAGGCATTCCACTTTTTGAAAAAATTGACGATTGCCCGCCACACATCATGACTAATTTTCCAAAAAAACTAATATCCGAGATAGAGAAAACACATAAGACAGCTTCTAATGCTACCTATGATGCGTGGCTAGAAGAGTTGTATGCCTACACAAAAGAACACCTCACGACAAAAACACTAGCCAAGTATGTACTAGAGAGTGGCTTGAAGGGCTAGTAGCAAAGAAGTCACCAGCTAGGCACAGCAGGCAACCCCCCATCTAATAGTGACTGCACTATTAGAGTTGATACAAGGTCCATTTGAATCTCCAGAAGCACAGCAATTTCTCTCCTAACTTGCAGCCATGTTGCAGTATCTACAGTCTTGGCGCACAAGGGATGTAGCATTTTAACTTTTACTTTAATCATTTGATTCCTAGCAGGATTTTTAAAAAGATGTCGATAGAACCAAAGTCTACTAAATTACAAGTCTCTGTCGATATTGCTCCTTGCTCGGAGCAGGAAGGCTTCTTCCGAGCAACTGCTATGCTGTCACGAGACCTCTATGTACTAAGAGGTCCAGAGGCTTACGGGGAGGGTGAAGATAGAGCGGTAGCATTCGCATTAAAAGCCTTATCTAACTTCGTTCTCCAATCAGTTCCTAGAACTAACTTTAAAGCTAAAGAAAGATGCATAGTGAGTTCAGAACTTGCCTCAGTACTTGATGTACTTGTCTATCGATAGTCAAATCGATAGACATAGCTTGTAACCACAATTGGTTAGGAACTTGGTTCCAGACTTGGCTTAAGCAGTCATTCCATAGTTTGTTCTTTACGTTAAGCAACCTCATTTGAATTCTTCCCTGATTTGAATCTCGACTGCCCAGTGTATCATACCACTCCCCATCCTCGTAATATCCCCCATAATACCATCGAGGACTAGTCTTATACCAAATGCTACAGAGTGATTTACAGTATTGAAGCAATCAATGTAAACTTGTTTATAGACTTGACGCCTGACCAAACTCATGGAAAGCTCTTTGATTGAACGGAATCTTAGGCGTTGATGATGTCTTTTTCATCACACTCAACACCGCAGTTTTGACATTTGTGAATCTTCTTTGGATTCACGACCGTATAATTGCTTGGGTCAAGCTTTATTAGTTCCTTGTAGCGTTTTTTGTACTCCTGCATGGTACCTATGTCGCCGAATCGGCAGCCTGGGCACTGGCGGTAGCCGCGAAGGGTGAGAGTAAACGACTTGGCTGTTTTAGACGATTCATCCTGCTGGACTAGATAACCGAGGCTTTGCTCGCCACCGCCATCGGTATAGCCTGCTACCCAGTTTTCAGCGTCGTCTTTTGTCTCGAAAACGAGAGTTATTTTGAACGTCATACCCTGCCTATCGGCTTCCCCGGCAATCCTCATGGATTTGCCTCCATATTACCGAACCTAGGTATACATCCTGCATGAAATTATCGAGTTCAAGTCTTACACCACAGGATACATAGTAATTTACAGTCTTGAAGCTAGCAATATCAACTTGGTTATAGACTTTTTTAATGACTTCCATATTCTCCCTAGGAGCCTTTTTTCTATCGTAGATCTTTTTGCTAGGTTTTGTTTTGGTCTGGAGGATAGGGAATCTAGGGGTTAAAAGGAGTATGTAAACAGATAGACAATCCAAACATTCGTTCGGCGGAGTGCCGCGTTTGGGTTTGTACTTAGGATGTTTAATACACTTTTGCATTCATTTAACCTTTTAGGACATATGCCATCGCCATGTCTCTTAAAGGCACCTTTCCCGGTATTGAGAGATACCACTTCCGCCAGTCACTACAGTCGTCGTCACTAACCGTTAAGCCGTATTTAGCGGCTAACTTAGCCACGTAGTTATCATTTGTTCCTATAGTTTTCAAGGGGTTTAACCATAGCTTATCTAAAATTTTTTCAAATTTCTTCTGTGCTTTGGCATAGGATTTAAAATCAATCACCTCCACAGCTTGCCGCCTTTTTTCTATGAGATTGTCTAGGGTATGCATTGGTTTCTCCAACAAAAAAGGGGAGCCTAGCTCCCCTTTAAGAAAGGTTAGTATCTAGCGTTTGCGACCTTCGGACACGTCATGGTTCGGGGTTTGCACCACGACCGCCTGCTTGGAGGCACCATCGATGGCTCTCTCGGCAATTTGTTGCACCTGTAGGATCCTTCTTTTTCGTGCTGGGCTTTTTCTGCTAGCCAGCTACTGCGAATTTCCTGCTGCTCCACACGAGCACGCTCCTGCTCTAGCTTCTTTGTCTCTAGCAAAATAGCTAGAGCATCAGCTTCGGAATGAAGGTCATGCAACTCTTTTAGCTGCTCCTGCTTTGCCTCAATGGCTTCCTCAATTTCCTTAACGTTACCAAATTTGGTAAGGAGCGTATTCTGGATATTGTCAAAAGTTTCAGTGACCTGGAGTTTGATGGTTTTCAAACTCTCCGCCACGCTATCCGGCGTAAGCTTCGAGGCTTGAGAAACAGCCTCCTGATTACGCTTCCGCGTAGCTTTCTTGACCTGCGTCTCTTCGATTTTGCCGCTCAAAACCGCTTTGGTTTTGCTGTACGCTTCCGACACTCTGGTAGCAGTAGCCATCTCTAAACCTCATGGAAAAATTTATAGGAAAACTACCTACGACCCTAACGATTTTTTCTACCCTTGCAATCATCATTTGCACTCTTCGACTTTCAAAAGCCGAGCGTCATGATAAGTACCAGCCTTTACCAAATTCCAGGGTGGGTAAGGGAAAAGGCGAGCTTGCACACAATACTTCTTGCTCTTGGCTTCCGTTAGCTTTTCCCAAGCCCCCCACTGGCGGTCTTCCGAAGATGCCGTCAGGATGACGCCTGAAGTTTCCTCTTTAATCGCCACGGCAAAAGAAAATGACAAAGATTTGTTATCAGAGAGAACTGTCTGCGGACCTACGCGCTCTACCGATAACATCTCTCCATAGATATTCCTGGAAAATACATAAGGGTAAAACAAGATAATTACCGCGACAAAAAGCGCAATTACGAAAGCTGAAAGAAAAGCCCAGATACGCATAAAATTTTTCTCCCTTTAGAAAACTGGAAAGATCTGTTACAATGTAACCACAATTGTATTGTCTAGTCTAGAGGAAAAGAAATGCCCCTTGCGGGGCATTCTGGCGTTATCCGCCTATAACGGAGGAGGGAGGTACAACTAAAGTATATGAGTTTCTAATTCTCATGTCAAATTTTTTAAGGAGGTCCAGATGAAAAATTTTATCGCTATTATGTTTTTCTTGGTAGCTTGCCATCATCATAAAGATACGGCTCATCAAGCCCCTACCCTGCCCACGCCGCATGCATCAGGCAGTACTGGTAATTTCACCGCCTCCCAAGGACATCTCTACCTGGATCAAAACGCAATTCATCTACACGGAATAAATTGGTTTGGGTTAGAGAATAACGATCTTAAGCTTCATGGCATATGGACAGGTAGAAGTTTGCAAAGCTTTGTCGATCAAATGCAAAGTCTAGGCTTTAATGCTTTTAGAATCCCCTTAGCACCAGAGACTTTAGATCCTAGTAGTAAAGGATCTGACGGCTACGCCTCGGCGTTAGATGAATTAAAAGCTCTACTATCTTACACAGAGTCTAAGAATATGTACGTACTTTTAGACTTGCATAAATGCAGTAAAGATCAATCTGCTGTGGATAAACCTGGACCGGGTGTAGGTTCTTGTTCAAATTACTTAGAAGAGCAGTGGACTAAAGACTTAAGTACCCTAGCCACGCTCACTCTTAATTATAATAATGTGGTGGGTATTGATTTATTTAATGAACCCTACGGTCTTACCTGGACCGCGTGGGCAGGTATGTCAGAACGTGCAGGTGCGCAAATTTTAAAAATCAACCCCCACCTTCTCATCTTTGTCGAAGGGGTAGATAAAGCAAGCCCTACAGGCGGAGAGTCGACGTTCTGGGGAGAAAATTTATTTGAAGCAGCAAATATTGTCCCCAACCTCCCCCCTGAAAAATTAGTGTACTCACCCCATGTGTACGGACCCTCAGTCTTTAATCAATCCTATTTCGATGCGCCTGACTTTCCAAGCAATATGCCAGCAATATGGGATACCCATTTTGGACATCTATTTGCGAAAAACTTCAACGTGGTGGTGGGAGAATTCGGCGGCAAGTTCGACAGCAAAGATAAACCGCTGCAAGAAGCCCTCCTAACGTACCTCAAGAAAAAACAAGAGGATAATTTCTTTTATTGGTGTCTAAATCCAAACTCAGGAGATACCGGAGGACTTCTCCTCGATGACTGGAAAACCGTTGATACCAATAAATACAACGAGTTACTGAAGATTTTAAACCCTTGAGGTTCTTCTTTCTCTGGTGTATTTTGTTAAAAAACCAGAAGGAGGATTTATGCGCCGAAGTGCTGTCAACAAGGTGGTGGGGTGTTTTGCGGCTATGGGAGCAAATCCAGATCAGTTGCTAACGGAACGTACCCGTCTCCTGCAAGATGACGTATATCTAGACGAGTGGTTAAGTACGATTGAGCAGCCGACCCTCAAGGATAGGATCCTATACTTTTTGAAAAAGCCTGCGGAGTACTTCTTAAATGCGACAAGTTAAAGAAGCTATCTTCCGCCGCGTAGCTGTGGAAGCTGCAAACTTCGTTTGGTCGCAAGCTTCTTGGCAGGTAGAGAGCGAAGTCATCGAGAAACTACCAATGTCCCTATCCGAATTGCCTGGGATTATAGATATGATCAATGCCGGAATCTCTGTATAAATTTTGCGCAGAGAAAAAATATGCGAGAGGAGTAAAAAAAGCTTGCACGGAAAGGGTGCCTTTGTTATTGTTTGGAAGTCGGAGGAACTGCTCAAGCGAAAGCTAAAAGCGGCTCTGAGGGAAACCTTAAACGAACCGACCTCTCGACTCAGTTAGGTTTTATCTGAGGTCTAAGGCTAGTAATAGCCTAGCTTGTACCGAGTGGGGAATAGATGCTGCAAAGCATTTTGAAACCACTGTAAGTGGAAGCGAATAAAAAAATCCCACGACATGAAGACCTTAAGGCTTTCATGGATCGGTCTCGGTGGATAAATAACCTTTTAAAGGCGAAAAACCCACCTAGAAAAAAGGTAACTTTTTTCGATGACAAACGATCGGCAAGTTGTGGCAAGGTGGGAACCGTCAAGGTTTGAATTGAAGGATGTTACCCCTTCAAGAGAGAAACGAAAATCTTCTAGAAAGATTTTCACCTAGCATGAAAGAGGCATCTTTCGGATTAGGACTCTAGAAAACCGTCCAGAGCAAGACGCTAAACTGCACCGCTCATTAATCTTCTAGTGTCGTAGCTAAAAGATTAAACTCCACGGAAGTCTGCAAACTGCAAGTGGGGGTGAGGACGATGTTCGGGAGATCGCAAGATTTCTACAGGGTCAGACTGAAAGATTAGGGTTAGCTTCCTAAGTCACCGAACTCTGACAAAAGATGGCAAAACTTTTCAAAGCCAAGGTCTCGTAAATCAGTGCATAGGGTGATCTCGTAATTGTTTGTATCCTATGCGGAAGACGGCTAGATTCCAGACCGACCTAGCCAGGTGAGAGGAAATCTTTGCAGAAGATTGAATCCACCGCCGAAGAAGATCGGCTCACCAAACCACCGCACCTTCGGTGAATCAGATTAGGTACCGAAGCCCCCAAGGAAACTTGGGGGCTTCCTTTATTTTAAAAAGAATTTGGGAATTCAGTGATTAATGTAAAGAGCAAAGTCAACACCGGCTTATTTGCTATCCGCCCCGGCTTAATAGGGGGATATGATCCTGGGATAGTTAAAATTACGGATAACTATGTATGGAACAAGATATGGAATCAAGTTTACTTCCCAATTTGGGATCAAGTGTTGCCCGGTGTGGTAGCAGTTATTGAGGATTTAGAGTTTAGATAGTCTTGAGTCGAGTCTTTAGCTTGCGAGCCAGATATCCATGCTTTCAAAAGACGATCTAGCAGGTCTTACCGCTTGGCTTTTATTTGATGGATGGACCCTTGATGATTTAGCCGAGTTTGAAATCCTCAGAGCTTGGAAGGTCGAAGCTAAAAGGAAACGGTGGTTCACCTTGTATGAGGATAGTCTAGGAGAATTTCCGCCACAAGGCAGGGAACTCGCCATCGTCCAAAAGTACCTCTTCCACAAGAAATGTCAGGAACGCTACTCTCTGCGTTAGATTTTCTTTGATGGACAGAAGGAATTTTATCGCACTCCTAAGTGGCATACCCCTTTTAGGGTTACAATCCCCTTACCTGATAAAAATGCCTATATGTGTTGACAGGCACATACTAAGTGTCCCCATCCCTAGAAACGCGGTGAATATCTGCGTCTATAATCTTCCAGTATCCTACTCGCTACATAAGCCTTCGCCTACTCTGCTAGAGATAAGATTAGAAAGCAGCGTCCCGCTTAGTGTAGTGCAGGATATAGTGATTCAGTATACTAAACCGTTTGTGTAGAACAAAACCCATTACATTCAAACATAGTAATTGGAGTTCTGCCTTTTACGATATCTACCGTTTCCACCTCAGGAAATTCGGGATTCTTCTTTAAGAAGATCTTGTTCCCGTTCTTATCTCTACATATCGTTACTGGAGATCCTTTAGTCTTACTGATTTCATGCTCTAGGTTCGCCATATATTCATATTTATGTGGGAATAAGTCTTTAATTTTCTTCCAGTACCCTACTCCACCTTGGATGCATCCACCTTTAGGTGATGAAAAATCTCCAATACAATTATTATTTAAAAAATGATTGTAGGTGATCGGCGGGGTTAAGCCTAAATGGCTTATGGTGTCGAAGATTTTTTGCCTGTCAAATTTTTCAACTATTAAAGGAAAAATAGGATTTAAGTCAGGGTTATTGACTAGCATATTAGTAGCTCTGCGTTCCTCTTTTTTGCAGTAGTCAAATCCAAAAATTTGAGCAAAATCCTCATTCAAATTTTGATATTTTATCCTGGGCTCTTTTTTCATGGTCATAGAACAAGGAGCGCCATGGGCAAAATTTAAACCCTTATACTTACGCCAAACCTCTTCTGGTTCGCTAAACCTTTCGGATTTAATCGTTATAATTTTAACGCCGAGAGCTTTTTCAAAATCAGACATAAAACGATAGGTATCTGGGTGTTCTAGGTTAGTGTCGCAGAAAACTAACTCAACGGCATCCTTATATCTTTCTAAGGCTAATTTACAAGCTACTGCGGAGGCTACACCTCCGGACCACCATCCTAGGATTCTACCGCTTGTTTTATCATTGAAAGGATTGGTATCTGGGTATTCATGTATTGTTCGCATGTTTTTAATCTATACAAGGTTTTCCAGAGGGGTTTTAGAACCATCCACTCCTTCCGGCTCTGCGAACCTCTTCCATACTGATTAGCTCCTACTCTAACTGGAGTTGTCAAAGCCATCTCAGCACTCCATCCGTAAAGCGGATTTCAAAACTGCTAAGGCGTTTTCTTCAAACTTGGGATCTTTCTTGATACTCATTACCTGCCCTAGAATACTGGTCTTAGGTTAACCACATATCTTCGTTATCTTTTTTTTCTAGACTGAAATTTGAAAACAAAACTTCAGTTTTTACTTTGGCTTGGGTGTTATGCACTCCCGTTCTTGCTCTACCTGCCGTTGTTTTTTCAACCTGTTCCCAACCTGCATAAAAATGTGAGGCATCCAAGTATTCTGACACAATAACTTTTGCCTTGGCCTGTTTTAACAAATCTACCATATCAGCATATTGTACAGTAAAGCGGTATTCTTTTTCATGGCCGAAATAGGGGGGGTCAACGTAAATAAGGCATTCTGTATTATCCATAACCCTCTTGATGGTAGTTAACGCATCTTCTTGTAGGATCTGTACCGAACGTAGTCTAGCTGCCGCAGGTAATATTCGCAAAAACCAATCAGCCCATACTTCGGGTTTTGGTTTGTGTGATGCAGCACATTTATCAATAGCCCAAGTCGAAGTATTGCCGTTTCCGCAGTATTGTTGTACTCCTTGAGACATCAGTAACCGAGCATCCTCTAATTCTTCAACATCTCCTTGATTTCGCCAGTTTACATTGGAGTAGGGAGTTGCCCATAATAATGCAGCTAATTCTTCTGGTTTTTCTCGTATCATATTGAACATATTAATAATTCGGTGATCCATATCATTTACAATTTCAATAAAGGATCTTGGCTTTGAAAATAACACTGAACACGATCCACAAAAGGGTTCGCAATATATTCGATGTTCTGGAAAATGTGAGACTATCCATTTTGATATAGATGCTTTTCCACCATACTGTCTGTACGTTATTTTAGGTATTGGCGGTTCTCTCACCAACTACCCCCTTGTCTCGACAACGCCGTTATCGTAAACGATCTCTCTTGATTTGGATCCGTTTTGGAAAGCTTCGCTAATGCATAACTCGGTCTACCTGCTGCTTCATAACAGTCCGCATGGTATATTTTTATTTTTCCCTTATCGATGCCTTTAGATTGCATCTGGTTCCAGTTATCTTCTAATTTATCTTCCTTTATAAGTTGCATCTTGCCTTCTAGATAGGAAAATACATACATGTCCATATTGCCAATGCGCCCATAGCCATCATAAAGACCTTTGTTTTTACCATGCTTCTCTATTTGTATGGCGGCATACCAGGCTTTGTTTGCATCCTGAGAATATCCATGAGCCAAAATTGGAAAATTACAATATGGACATAACCACGAAAAGAAACCAGCAACGATCTGATATTTAGACTCTACTTTATTTTTAAACATATTCCTCATATCGGTTAATAGGGTGACTTGCCCGGCCATATGTTGTGGAACCATTGATGAATCCTAGGATCTACACCAATTGGTGACATCATATATTCCATCTTCAGTAGCTTCTTCAGTTGGGGTTTGAGTGCCTCGAACAAGTCGAGTTGTTCTTCCTGCCTAACAACATGCGCTTCCTTGATGAATGTCATTAAATCCGCTTCAAGGTGATCCTTCTTAATGCCAGCAATAAATTTGCTATAATCCACGTCGGCGGCGGATAAGAATTTTTCTAGTTTTGCGAAGTCGGTGTTAGCATGTACCGCTATAGCGGAGGATTTTAGAGGGCTTTTAGAGCTATCCACAATCTCGTATTTATCTTTTATTTTTTTAATAAACATTATTCTGCCTTAGATTCCTTATATGTTTAGAAGCAAAATACACAAAAAGTATACCATAAAATCTATAGAAGCAGACCATTCCCTATACACCGATGAATCAGGTAAATATTGGGGTAATGAAGGTGCAGGAGGTCTATTCTATGCTGAAGATACCAAGCGCTTATGCTTTGCACACCGATCAAACCATGTCAACGAACCTAATACATGGGGGACTTGGGGTGGAGCTTTAGAAGAAGGTGAGACGCCTGAAGAAGGCGTGCGTAGAGAAGTTAAAGAGGAAGCTCAGTATACTGGACAAGTTAAACTTGAAAAAATCTATACGTTTCAAGATAATAAGTTTCGCTACACTAACTTTCTAATTATCGTCCCTAAAGAATTTACTCCCAAGATGGATTGGGAAACACAAGGCTTTGTGTGGACATCACTCGATGAAGTCCCAACCCCGCTACATCCGGGTATGCAGAAATTTCTACCACACCTGCGGAAATTTTTGCTATAGTGGGTAAAGAATAGACAGATAGCGTCTATTTATTATACAAAGGCTTAAAATGTTTAATATTATTGCTAATATAGCTAAAGTAGGTGTTTACAACATAAAGGCAATAAATTCGCTAGTTCATGGTGGTCCGTATCTTGCAGTCTACCTAGGTGGTAGACGAGTAGCTTGGCTATCATTTAATACCAAGAAGTGTAAGGTGTACGATGGCATTGGTAGGCTAAATGGACTAGATGTTGTAGAGGATTGGCTTGCGGTGATTAGCAATTATAATAAAGCGGCTTCGGTTTGGAATTCGTTTCAAAACGGGGTATCGGTAAAACTGTTAGAGGAGAAAATTGTATGAAAGCTGCTCCGCCGATTGAAAATATAGAAGTATTAGATAATTTTGAAATCATTATAAAGTTCGAGGGTCTGTCCCCCCAAATAGTGGACTTAAAGAAGTTCAACCTTTTAGGACCGAAGGCGCGTCGGTTAGGGCAAGATATTAAATATCTCCGCTCCTTTGAGCTTGTGGATGGTGTTCCAGAATGGGAAGGATTAGCCCTTTTAGGTCCTGAGGATCTGTTAGAAGCCGCGCAGCCATACGAGGAAAAAATTGGTGCGTCCTTTCGCAATAAGCTTGATGCAAAATATTCGATAGAGGAATCCTAAATGGATTTGATCTGGTTTAAAAATGCTTTGCTGCCCATTTTGTCGTTCCAAAAGTCCATCAGCAAATCATAGTTGAGTGCTATAAAAGCAAAGACATCCTTCTCAACTTTTTTAGGCAGCTTACCTAATATCCTAGGTGGTTGTGTGATAGTCACGGATACGCTCGTAGAGCTACCATGCAACGTCACCTTGAGGCGAGGACCATGCTTTAATTTCTTCCCCTCCACCGTACCGGGATTGATCCATAGGACGGCTCCTTTGATACCGCTATCCTCAGGCAGGATATTAGACATGGCTGTCACTTCGCTGAAGCCACTTATAAAGTCTTGAATTTTTCTTAAAAATAACATATTAGTCTCCCCAAATCTTTATCGGCATACTAGCCGAAAACTTGAATACCAATAGTGGGCGAATATGTCAATTAAGTTATTAACTTCCCCTTCCTCTTGGATTGAGGGGGAAGCGTTGCGTCAATTACAGGTAACATCCGAGTTACCCGGAATGATTTCGGCTATTGGGTTGCCGGATTTACACCCTGGACGAGGGCATCCTGTAGGGGCGGTATTTCTATCTAAGGATATTATTTATCCCTACTTGATAGGCAGTGATATTGGCTGCGGCATGTCTTTGTACGCAACGGGTATGCTTGCACGTAAGGCAAAGAGGGATCGTTGGGTCAAGAGTCTCAATATAGACGGGATTTGGCAGGACGATCAAGCTAAGGATGAGTTGTTAGCAAAGCATCAAGCACCAGATACCTACCGCAATTCCATAGGAACTATAGGTTTAGGAAATCATTTTGCCGAACTTCTAACTGTAGAAGATGTCAAAAACGATACGTTAGATAAGAAGATGCTGTACCTTTTAGTGCATAGCGGCTCTCGGGGTTTAGGTGATGAGATCCTAAGGAGCCATACGGAAAAATTTGGTGCTAAAGGTCTTGCTGTCTCTAGTGGTGAAGCACAGGCTTACTTAGAAAAGCATGACGGTGCAGTTAAGTGGGCAAAGGCGAATAGAGAAGCTATAGCGATAAGGCTTGCCGAGGCTATCGGGTTAGACATAACTCCTATACTTGATTTGTGCCATAACAGTGTGACTTGCATAGACGGATGTTGGTGCCACCGCAAAGGAGCCACACCGCATTCAGGACTAGCTGTTGTTCCCGGTTCTAGAGGATCTCTTAGCTACCTAGTAGCTGCTAAAGGAAATCCTGCCGACTTTGGGTATAGTTTGCCGCATGGCGCGGGACGCAAATGGAATAGGTCAGATGCCAAGGCAAGGTTAAAGGATCGCTACCTTCCAACTGAATTGGTAATCACGTCTCTGGGGAGTAGCGTTATCTGTGAAGACAAAGACCTCCTTTATGAGGAGGCACCTGAAGCGTATAAAAATATATCTAGTGTGATTGCTGATATGGAAGAACATAAGATGGCAGAAGTGGTTGGTACTTTTAAGCCGCTAATAACTTACAAAATGAGAAACTCGGAGTATTAAGTGGGCGATGCTGCTGATCCAGCACTACTACTTCTCATCGCCATTAAATAAGGCGTATGCATCATCGTTAGAGATCCAATGCGTACCCGTATAGTCGTCCCCCCAATACTCCGTAGCTAATTTAGCTCCGTGGTCGTAGTGCTCTTCCTTGGTGTCTTTTTCTACCCAAAGGGCATCGCTAGTACCTTGCGAATGTTTAACTATAACCTCTGTACCGCCAAGTCTTTTGAATGCCGCATCATCATTCTTAGCTGCTACCGCATATCGTTTTTGTACTTTAGCTAAAAAACTCATGTTTAAAATCCCTTCGATAGTTAACTAGCTAATCTTAGGATTATCAAAAATCATACCCCAAGCCTACAGTACCAATCACGGTACGGCTTTTAGGCGATAAGCCGCCTAACACTTGACCATCTAGGCTCCAAGGAGAGTAAGCTTTCAGCTTTCTAGCATACATCACGCCTACAAGAGGTGCAGTGCGCGGCGAAATTGTGGATCCACTGTCCTGCTCTTTCACACCTACCCCATCAGGACCGATACCGGCTTGAATGCTAATGCGGTTAAGTTTATTCGGCTGGGGGATTTCTTTGATCACTTCCACAGGCGCTTTGTTGCTCAAAGCCTTGATCTGCGCTTTAGCATCCGCAAGTTGTTTGCGTAAAGCATCTAGCGTGGCTTGCGTCTTTTTTGATGTCTCAACCGGAACTACCTTGTACTCTTCTCCGTTGTAAGTCTGCACATCACCACTTTTGAAATGTATTTCAATCAACGCTTCCGTTAAAACCTTAGGAACTGGAGCAGCTATAGCCGTGTTAGACACAAATAAAGCAAGTAAAAACTTTCTCATTGAACACCTCCAATATTGCAAACACCCACAGTGTAAGTATCCTTGTCAGAGTAATCCTTCAAATATTTAGATCTCGAAACCTTAACCGTTTTGTCATGTAGGCATAAAGTTACGCAAAAAATACAACCCGTATCCCCCTTATCTCCTTTATCCCCTATATCCCCTTTATCCCCTATATCCCCTTTATCCCCTATATCCCCTTTATCTCCTTTTAGACCTACATCTCCAGTGTCACCTTTAGGACCTTGTGGACCGACAGGACCGACAGGACCTTGTGGACCGACATCGCCTTTCTCCCCTTTCTCTACATGCACTTTTGTTGTTCGTTCAAATGCTGGACCACAGGATATAAATAAAAACAAACCACTTAAAAAGATACCTTTCATTTTTGCGCTCCTCCAATTATTGTATAGGTATAGGCTAGCATCTTAAGATTTAATTTTCCAGAAAAACTTGACAAGTGCTACAAACAGATTTATATTATACAGAGTAGCTAAGGAAATATTATGAGGTTCATAGCAAAAGTGTTGGCTGCCGAAACAGACACCTTTACAGGTGATTTTGAATTGGATGTTTCCGGCAAACTCCCTGGAATTGATTTTGATTATACGGTAAGAGGTAAAGTCGGAATCAAGTACGAGTGGGAAATAGATTCTCGCAGTTGGGGTGTAAAATCTTTTAGCTTTACGGCACCTGCACAGAAGATCAGTTTTGAAGTCGAGAATGAGGATGACGAGGGTGGGGAGTCGGTAGAGGTAACGCTTGAAGTTCCGTCGATGCCCCTTACCCTTAAGACTAGGGACCAGGATAAAAAATACATCCAGTTTTCGCCGGACGAAGTAGTTATTGAGAATGGAAAAGTTACTGAGATTACGTTAGCTTTAGGTTAAGGATTTAATATGTACGCAACAATTACCCGCCGTGATAATGATCGTCGCTTACCTGCAAGGTGAGAGGTTATCGTTTTGTACGAAACCCCACCTTTGCAAAGAGGTGGGGTTTTTTGTTTTGGATCTATAGTTTAGTGGTAAAACAAACCCCTGTCCAGGGTTAGTCGAGAGTTCGATTCTCTCTAGATCCGCCATTTAAGGTCTTATAGTGAAATTGGATCATCACGCAAGTTTACGAAACTTGTATTCCAGGTTCGAGTCCTGGTAGGACCGCCAACCCTGTGCCACATAGATTATAGCCATCAACAGATTCACTATATATCCCCGCAATTAAAATCTGTGGTTTTTTATGGAGGATCTTTCCTTGGAATGTAAACACCATGTAGAGGAGGTCAAACAAATGGAGAAGAGAGCAACAAAACTTCTATCTCTCGCTACCATTATTGCTATTATCACCATTTCAGGTGGGTTATTAATTTATACGACTAAATGTTCTGGACCGGCTCCTGTAGCGCAGCCTACAACGCCTCCGGCACCTACTGCGTGTGCGGACGGTGCCCCTATTGGAGCTACAAAAAATGTGGCATGTCCTGCGGGTCAGACGGGATCTAGCACGCAAATCTGCACGGCTAATGGTTGGTTAGATGCTATCAATACGTGTAAGGGTACTAATCCTACATGTACTCAGACGACATTTACTACGATACAACCGACTCTTCAGCAGTTTTGTGCGGGTTGCCATGCTCAAATCACCACTTATAGTTTTGCTCAATCTTGGTCGGCTGAGATAGGTCGCCGTGTGGGTTTACCTACAGGAAACAATGATCACATGCCTCAAGGAACGGCTCCTCAGTTGAATAATGCCCAAGTTTCTTCTATTCAGAAATGGGTTACTGACGGGGCTATCCAAGATTGTTCACAACAAAAGCCTCCAGCTTTCCTTGATTTGAATTATATCAATTCTGCTATGGTAGCTAATGCTTCTGCGTTGTCTATTGCTGACAGACCTTTCACTCGTTATTTGATTACTTCGCATGCGGCTAATGCTGGTATTACGGGTGCGGCTCTTAATGTGTGGTCACAAGCTGTAAACAAGGCGTTGAATGGGTTGAACAACCAAACGCAAGATATTTTTAAAGTACAAGCTATAGAGCCTACGGGAACGGTTTTAAGAGTAGACTTAAGGACATTTGGTATTTCTACGGCGGCTCAAATTGCGCTGTTAGATGGTGGCGATACTAACCTGAATATTGTGGATAATACTAGCCAAGGAGTTGTGCTGCAAACGCTGATTGGTAGTAAGCACCCATGGTTTCATGCGGATAATTTTGTTGATTTCTCGCATAGAAACAGTGCGGTTTATTACGGGTTACTGGGAACACCTAAAACTCTTGCCGGGTTACAGGCACAGCAAGGTGTTAATTTTCAAAATAATTTAGCTACCTTAAATCTTAATTTCATCGGCAGTGCGTCTTCTCCTATTGCGGAGCAGAAGAATCGTTTAATCGTCAGGGATGTAGAGGCTCGTAGTGCAAACTCGTATTACTGGCAGACCTTTGATGTAAATGCTGTTCCAAATATTAAGGTGGTGAACGGTGTAAATCAGAATACGAAGAACCTGTTTCAGTTTCCTTTGTTGCCTGGTGCCGGTGCTGCTGTCGCTACGCCTGCGGTAGCTACGTTTACGTCTGACGCCTTCGAGGTCATCTACACGTTACCTAACGGTATGCAGGGTTATGCCTTATTTGATGCCGTGGGCAATTTGTTGAACGATGCAGATCCTAATGTAGTTATTGATACACTAACTCCGTTAGGGAACAAAGTGATCAATGCTAGTAATTCTTGTGGTCGTTGCCACAACCAGGGAACCATTCCCATGAATGATCAGATATTAGCAAGTACGATCGCTAATAAGAGTCAATTTACGGCTAACGACGTAGCTCTTGTGCAGGCGCTTTATAAAGCTGCGGGTGCTGATTCTAACTTCTTTAAGAAGGACAACTCGGTATTTGCACAAGCTTTAACGAGTGCCGGTGTGGACCCCAATGCACCTGATCCCATGAGTGTCATAACTGATAGGTATCTACAAAATTGGGATATTACCATGATAGGATCTTTGCTCTTTTTAACGAAAGACCAGATCACTACGGCGATCAACACGTCACCTACGGCTCTAGCGCAGATCGGTGGTTTACTAGCTCCGGGAGGGACAGTTACGTTTCAACAATTCATCGCAGTGTTGCCTCAGCTAATTAAGGATGCAAGATTATTTCAAGATCCACTTGGAAATTAAAAGGAGAATTATGCTTAAGCGTGTTTTGTTCATATCGTTATTTTTAGGTGCTTGCGGCAGTAACAAAGGCAATGATACGGATAACAACCAAACACCTGCTAATTGCACAACCGCATGGGCAATAGCCAAAAACGTTGTGCAGAAAAATTGCACATCATGTCATGATGGAACCAAGCATTCGGCACTCCTGCCTCAGGCAATGTTTGATGCGAGTCCTGTTAGGAGTCAGGTTAGTAGCGGCAAGATGCCTCCACCTCCGGCTATTTTATCGGCAGGGGACTCCGCTTCGTTAAATGCTTACTTAACGTGTTCAGGTAAGTAGTATGTGGATTATAGTTTTATTTACAATGCTTACCTCATGTTTAGGAGCGGCTCCTCCGGCTCCCCTTAAGACGCCAGATGATCCTGCCTGGACTGCGGTAGCTAGTGTGATAAGTAGTAACTGTGCGGGTTGTCACAATGGATCACAAGAACCTTTATTAACCCCTTCATCGGTTTTTTTAGCCAGTCCTGCTAAAGGGTATTTAACTAGTGGTGCAATGCCCCCTGCACCTAAGACGATTAGCGCAACAGATAAAGCAACTCTCCTTAATTACTTGAACACACATTGATTTGGAGGTCAGATGAAAAACTATCTAATCGCTTTTTTGTTTTTTCTTACTAGTTCCACGATTGCCTTAGCAGGAACTTACGGCTTCACTAAAAGTAACAACACAGTTAACTGGAAAGCTGTAAGCAATCCAGGATTTTTTCGCATCAATGGCGAAGGTGGAGCAGCAGAAGGAACCTTAACCGCTACCGCAGGTAAAGTGTCAGGAACAGTTAGTGTGGCTCTCGATGCCTACAAAACTGGAAGTGACCTAAGGGACGAGCATATGAAAACTAAATTCCTCGTCACCTCTACTAATCCTAAAGCCACATTAGAACTTAAAGATCAGCCATTTACAGAAGGAGCAGACGGTAAAATGACCGGATACTTGACGTTAAAGGGTGTGACGAAGCCGGTAGCTATTGATTTTAAAGTTGCTGGAAAATCTGTTTCTGCTAAATTTAAAGTCAATCTCAAAGATTACCCCATCGGAGTACCTTCTTGGTTAGGTGCTACTATGGCGGATGTGGTGGATGTAACCGTAGACGCTACAACTAACTAAAAGTGTACCTAATGAAAATAGTTAAATATGTATTACCGATCATGCTCGCATGCGTAGGGGGGACATCCTACGCATTCCCTTCTAACACACGCTTTGGGTATACCAACTGTACCTCGTGCCACATCAGTCCTACAGGCGGTGGGGTTTTAACGAGCTACGGGCACAACAGTAGCGAGGAGTTTCTAAGTAGCTCTTCTAAGCCTTTTGAATCTGAAGCTACGTTTGGAGCCTTGCATGATTACGGTTCCATCTTCGATGACTACATTCGCTTTAGCGCAGATATCCGCTATATCTCAGTGCGAGCAGCAGATAAAGACACGCCACTACAAGGTGATAATTTCTGGATGCAGCGGGAAGGTGAAGTGGCGGTCAATCTGACTAAGGAGCTAGTGATCGTCGGCTCTGTGGGCTACTACGCATTAGGCGGTAATCAATACCAAGTTCAAACCCGCAGAGATTACGCCTTAGTCAATATCAATCAAAATGTGTCTCTACGTGTCGGTAAATTCTTTCCCGCTTACGGCATCATGATCGAGGACCATACCATCTCGACAAGATCCGGCTTAGGCTGGGACCAGGGACAAGAGAGTTATAATGCCGAGCTTGCTTTAAAAAATTCGATCGGGGAAATCTTTTTAACCTCCATTGTAGCCGGGACAACCCCACCTAACAGCTACGCCTTCACAGCCACAAAATCAGGTGCGGCTCTTCGTATGGCTGGCTATGTCGGCTCCGGCTCGCAAATAGGGGTGAGTGGTCTCTACTACCAACTAGTAACCCCAGGCGGTGGCTACCAAGCCTACTTCGGAGCTTTCGGTATCCTAGGATTTAGCCGCTCCCTCTACCTACTATCAGAGACAGATGGGGTGGTAAGTAATCAAGCAGGGGTGCAGCAGCAAATCAAACTCCTATCGTATAATATGTTAGGCTATGAGGTCACCAAAGGTGTGCAGCTACAACTAGCGTATCAGCTAACTAATAAAGAAGGGGAGTACGATTTTAAACTCCAGTGGTTCCCACGCCCGCATTATGAGATAGCCGCTATGTATGGACAAACAAATACCAGTATCAATCTATCCCTACTTCTGCATTATTATTTGTGACAAGCTCCCGCAGCGTCCGAGGTTTGTACGTCCAATTTTCTCGCACGTAATTAACCACCTCTTTAACCTCTTGGCGATTCACGTCACGGCAATTCTCTACTCGCAGCCTAGTTAAGGGATCCTCGGCTAGTTTTATCGTATCTAGTAAGGAGGCTTTGGTTAAAGAGAAAGGTTCGATAGAGAGATCTCCTAAAGCGTTCTCTTGCATATAGGTTTTTGTCTTCCTAGTAATTCCTATATTGATAAAAGGCACGCCTGCTAAGGTGGAAAATATCAAACCATGAAACCGCATGGATATCATTAAATCCATTTGGGACACCACACTAAGAACGTCTTTAGGAGAAAGTACCGGCAACACCGTATAGTCCATAGGCTTAGGCGGTGTGAGCGATAGAATCTCGTAAATCATTTTTAAATCAAAACCATACTTAGAATGGCACATAGGAATAAATACTATGTGGTAGAATTCTCTAAGATAGGCTAATACTAGCGCAAGTTCGTTCTTTAAATACATCCCATAATGAATTTGCTGTGGATCTTTCTGGATAAATGAAGCAGAGATATCATCTGCAACCATCACTCCTAACATCTTTTTATTGCTCTTAGGTAGGAAGTACACATCTTTAGGTAAGTCTAAAACAAAGGCTATGTCCGGAGTATACTTAGCGTTTAAACCTTTATCTTTAGCTATCACCGCATCTATTTTGTTTCTAAAGAAAATCTCCGAGACATTTCCTAGTTTAAGAAGAAGGTCTAACTGACTTTCGTAACCTAAGCCAGCGCCGAGGATCTTTACGTCCTTTACACTCTTTAAGCAGTCAAGAAAGTAAGGATTGATGACATCCCCACCGCCCATGATTATTTCGTTAGAAAAAGATTTTTCAGGGGTTGTGAAGGGGACACCACTTCCAAAGATATACGCGCAAGCTTCTTTTAAAGCCTCATCCCCACAGTTACCTTTGCCGTAATAGCCTAAAATTGTTTTCAAGGTGCTCTTTCTGGAATAGGCGCTGTAAATGATTTATCCTCGGTACAGTCTAAATACCAGCGGGCTACTTTATCCCAAGATCTTTCGTTAATGAAATCTAACATGCCTTTCTGCGTTTCTTCTCTATATGTAACATCTTTTAATATCTTAGCCATCTCCTTAACATATTCTTCCGTGGTAGAGCATACTGGTATATAACCTTTAAACTCTTCAAAGAAAGGTACATCTCCTACGATAGTCGGCGTCCCGCTCGCAAGCGCTAACCTAACTGCACCAGAGGCTCCGTATACTCGCCATTCGGGATGGTTCCAGTATGGGAAAAGATTGATCCTAGCTTGCTTCATGTAACTAAAAAGAACTTGTTCAGATCTGAATCCTTTATGGAGTACAATATGCTCTTCTAAGTGGCGATCCCTGATGTTGCGCATGAGTGATTTGTAATACTCACTATGCATCATCAAAGAGAACTTAGACATATTGAATATCCCAACATACGCCACATCTGGAAATTCATTTTTCAAACCGTCTATGATGTCGTTGACGTTCGTCCATCCTTTGTATTCAAAACCAAAGCCGTATTGAAATATTAATTGCTTATTTTGCATGTTTGAAAACTTTAAATCAATATCTATAGGCGGAATACATCCATGTGGTATATGGTGGATAGGCACCTCAATACCCTTTTTGATCAGTAGATCTCTTCCCGGCTTAGAGTGTACAATAATTTCATTACATGGAGCCTCAAACACTAACTTGTCTACATGGTCATAAACACTGTGGAGAACAACCACAGTTCTGAATAAAGAGGATAGATGACCTACTAGTAGGTTCCATTGCACAGGATTATTCATGCTGCCATACTCGTGTTGAATGTACACGATGTCAGGAGCAAATTTTACCACTTCGGGAATGATTGTTTGATAAATACCCTTATGCCGGTCCCAACAGCGTACTACTTCAGGATTTTCTGTGGGTTCCTCGACAAACTCAGCGAACACTTTCAACTCAGAGATAAGTGGGCGCATCGCCGTCAACAGGTATTTGGTGTAAGTAGCCATACCACAATTCGCCTCATAGCTCGCAATCATGGCTACCCTAGGTAGCGGTTTTTGCAGAAATCCACTAGCTTGAGGCTCCCTTCGCGTCACCATTACCTGCATTGCATTCTCCAGTGTCAGGGGGGATAATTGAATTTAAATTTGTATTATTAAATCTGCACATGAGGCTAAAAATAAAAATATAAAGACAAGAAATTTTGAATAGATTAATTTTTAACTTCTAAAGGGAAAGCATGAATTTTTTCGATACAGTGAAAAGAAAATATCGCATCGAGGCAAAAAACATCGAAGTTTCCTTCGAGTTTCTTTTAGAGGATAGCAGTTTTAATAAACCGCAAGAGGCACCCGTAGATGCTAATGGGGAGCTTACTGTCACAGTGGATGCCGCAGTGGTACCAGGAGAAAAAGGCAGTTACGATCACCCAGGTTCTAGCGCTGATGTGGATGGAATCACCCTCACCTACACGGATCCTAAGGATCAAAAGGAAAAGAAATTAGATGCCTCGGTCCTCACTAAAAGGACGAGGGATCTAATCGAGGAAGAAGCTTTAGAGCAGGCGCAGAATTACGAGGCTTAAGTCTTTTTAAATTATCGCCGAGATCGAGGCAATATTTAATGAGCTATGGGACACTACTGGTGCTTCGTAGAATTTGATCTACCTTAGCCAAGAAGCTAGCTTTATCTTCCGGCGTGCGAGCCATCCACAGAGTCTTTAACTTTGTGGTTATTGCCTCGATTTCGGCAGGCGAAAGTCCTAGATTGTCTTGAATCGCTTTAGCGACCACCTGCGAACGAAGCAGGTGCTCAAGCTTTTCGAGTTTTTCCGAGGTGCTTAGTGTTTGCATATAGTACAAATACCGTCTTTGTGTGGCGTCATCGTACAACATTTCTTGCAGTATTTAAACGTCATTTGGGCTCTTTTTTTCGGCTATTACTAGCTGTAACTGCTCGTAGCACTCTGCTTGCGTGCCTGCATAGTGCTTCTCCTGCGTTTTGGGATGAACGATATACCATGCGCCTGTGTTGACTTCGCGCCCCACTTCGATCTTGTGATCTAGCGCGAGAGCGAAAAATTTTTCGCTAGTCGTTTTCATTTCTTCCTCGTCGCTTTTACGTCTTGTTTAAGATCCCTGAGCACCTTTTCTAGTGTACAGTCTTCGGGTTTTACATCGTCCCTAAAGCGGTGATACGTGGCATGCCGGAAGCGTCCTCCGCTTGTAAGTTCCTGCACAAATACGTCAAGCACTCGTCCACGGTAGGCTTCAAAATTATTGGTTAACTCCTGCCTAAACGCTACGTCAAAGCCCGAGGCGAACCCGATTTCAACTAGCTTGCCGTCTTTATAGACGCTAAGCGTGAGCGATCCTACCATGCCTGCAAAGCCTTTTTTTCCGGGTTTAAATCCGGTGACAACCACGCTGACATCGTAGCTTTTCTTGAGCTTGTACCACCCCTCGCCGTAAGCACCCGCAAGGCTCTTAAGCACAATCCCCTCGCCACCTGCCGCCACCTCCTCGTCAAAAAAGGCTTGCAGGTTTTTCTCACGCTTGGGGATCACCTGACATGCGGGATGACCGACTTCTAAGACGATCTTTTCAAGCAGGGCACGCCTTTGCACATACGGCAATTGGCGCACGTCCTGACCTTTATGCTGCAAAACGTCAAGAGCAAAAAATATAAGCTGTCCATGCTCCGCTTGTCTTAGAGCCGCCTCCTCAGGCGCACTACTTAGGATGCTTTGCGTCAGGGTAAAGCTTTTAAGAAACACCTCTCCATCTAAAATAGTGCCCTTTAAACCGGCAAGTTCTAGTGTCGTGATATGCGAAAGGTGCGAAGTCTTATCAACAAAGCGCCCCTTCTCAATTTTTGATTCGTGCTTAGATAAAAGCGTACTTATGTGCCCTTTGCCGTAAGGATCTAATCCTAGGTAGAGTGCATAGCGGCTGCCGTCTTTTTTGATCTCGCCAACATAACCTGTTTCAAAATTCTCCGGTGTGTCGGTGGAACACGATGCTAGGTCAACTGTTGCAGCGGTAGCTGTCACCTTAGGCATTGGCAGAGTAGCTTGAAGGCGGTTATAGGCAACAGTGACTTTAGCGGCTAAATCATGATCTCCACCACGGTCAGGGTGCGAAGTCATCATCGCCTTGCGGTAAGCTTTTTTCAGACCCTCGGCGTCAGGCAGGGAATCGAGGTTTAGGAGTTTAAGATCCGTCACCTCTTCCCCGGCACTTTTGCCGAGCAGCGTTTGTCCCATCTTCGCCCACATATCGGGATTTCCCCGCTGCCCACCGGGACGAGTTTTGTAGCGATTGATGTCGAATTTTTTCTTCATGCATCATCATCCATATATCTATGGGCACTGTCCCATGCCCAAATTAACGTGGACAAACTTGTTTTAGACGACTCGCTAACCTCCCGCATGGCGGCAGGAAGCGCTATGCCGCTGTCCACAAGCTCTTGTATCTCATCGACGCAGATCGCTAGATCAGACATTAAGGACATAAAAAACTCCTTACCCGATTTGTTTAGCTGTCGCACTTAGCTGCGCCAAACTAGGCAGCAACGCTTTGAGATGTTTACAGCCGCGTGGCTTGCCCGGACGCTTCATGATCCAACCCGGACAAGAGCATTGCCATTCAAGGCTCGACTTGCTCATAGCGACGACATACAGCCGGTCGCTACTTGCCGAAGGGATTTCAAACCGAAACTGGTGCGTTTTGTTGTCAGCTAAAAAGCTGATGCCGTTTTGCTGCGCGATGCTTTTGACTAATGCGGTAGACATAAAAACTCCCTTATTTTATGGAGATCCAATAAATCGACTTGCCGACCACCTACTTCTTATCGGCATCTCCAGAAGAAACTTTAGCTGCCGTCCCTCAACTACCTAACACCATTGAGATTTATCTTTTACCCCATTTTACCTTACGATAACAAGTATGTATTTTGTATTAGTTATCAACATGTTACGTCTAAAGGTATAAGGCTAAAAAGGCTGCGCCGTACAGATTATATGGATGCCTGGATTTTCTAAAGATCAGCTTAGACGGATTGACTCTTTAGTAACGTATTTTGTTATGGAATTCCCATTAGGGGTTTATCCAGAGGTGTTATTAGAGCGCGGCATTCCACATTGGAGTTGCGAGGATTCGCTTTCGCTGGGTATACTCAGGCATCTAATGGACGAAGGATTTTTAGTTGCGGTGCAAGGTCATTCAGGTGGCTGGCTTGTTTCTTTAGCTTATCCTGCATTCGGTAAGCAAAACATTGTAGAGCATCACGCCTCGTCGTCTAGTCTCAGTGTAGCTATTTGTTTAGCTGCACTCCAGGCGGTGGGCATCACAGAAATTTAGCGGAGGGGCGCATTGCTTTCGGAATTGAAAACGGCGATCACACAAGGTCCCATTGATACATTAGCGATTGTAATTTTCGGATCTCCGGATCCGGATGCTATTGCTTCAGCGTTTGCTTTAAGCTTTATACTAAAGCAATTGGAGGTTAAGAGTAAAATATATATCGAAAAGGAAATAAGTTTTGCTAATAACCAGATGATGGTTAATACATTAGATATCCCCCTTTTTAAACTATCAGAAGCTAAAGATATAAAAAATTATGCTATTGTTGATTACCAGTATCAACAAATAGAAGGGGCTAAATGTCTCATTCATTTCGATCATCACAAAGAGATGCCTTCTCAGGCGGTATATTCCGAGATTGATATTTCTTTAGGCTCTACTTCCACGCTGATTACATCTCTCATACAGGAGATGGAAATTAAAGAACACAAGTCTTTACCTAAAATTTCTTTAGGATTAGCCTACGGTATATATACTGATACTAAATCATTCTACCAAGCTGGTCCAAGAGATTTTGAAGCGTTAGCTTACTTAAAAAAGTATTACGATGGTGAAGCGTTTGCTCAATTAATACACGTTAAGCATTCGGTACAGACGATGGAGGTTATAAGAAAGGCTTTAGAAGAAAATCAAGTACGTGGAACTTTTTCCTACTCTGGCATAGGATATATCTCACCTGAGTATAGAGATTCACTAGCTATAGCTGCGGATTTTCTCTTATCTCAAGAAGGTATTCTTAATGTACTGGTCTTTGGAATTATTGAAGATCAAGATGATATCAACGGGTGTTTTAGAACAAACGATTCCAGTATAGATGTCGATAAATTTATGAAATCGTTTGCATGTCACGGTACAGGAGGCGGCAGAAAGAATGCAGGAGGATTTCAAGAGCCTTTAGGTTTTTTTGAAGGCTGCCACTCCAAAGATAAAGTTTGGGAGCTTGTGAAGTTAACCGTGGAAGAGCGGATTAAAACGAAAGTTAATTTAACGAAAGCTGAAGAATGAAACAAGTTACATTAATTACTGATGGTGCTTGCAAGAAGAATCCTGGACCCGGAGGGTGGGCAGCAATCCTCCGCATAGGAACTGTCGAGAAAATCATAGTCGGTGGCGAGCCTCATAGTACTAATAATAGGCAAGAGCTATTAGCGGTCATTAACGGTTTAGAGGCTTTAAAAGAGCCTGTGGAAGTGACTGTGGTTACTGACTCTCAATATATTACTAGAGCCTTTGACGAAAGATGGGTTAACCGTTGGCAGCAAAACGGTTGGAAAACCAATGCTGGTCCCGTTAAAAATCAAGATTTGTGGGAGCGTCTAATCCCATTAGTAGGTACACACAAGGTGGTTTGGCAATGGGTCAAAGGGCATTCTGGACATCCCGATAACGATCGTGCAGATGCGCTAGCGCAGGCGGAGGCACTAAAGCAAGCATAGGAGAGGCATGCATATCATATGGCTATTTTTAGCACTTTTAGGTTGTAGGCAGAATGAGTATAGGGGCTATGAGGTTAAGGAAAACGAGATTATCATCTCTACTACTGGAAGTCTAAAACTCCAAGTAGATCTTGTATCCTCAGATGTCGCTCGTATTTGGTTAGCCAATACCCTTAAGAAAGATCCCTCCTTTGCTGTAGATAAAGAATCCTGGAACAGGGTACCCTATACTGTGGACGACTTGCCAAGCTATCTAAGAATAAAGACTAAAGACTTATCTATTAGAATTGCAAAGTCCACTTTAGCCGTGGATTTTTATCTAGAGGACGACAAGACTCCGATCTCTTTAAGCGACATTTCGCACGAGAGTTGGTCTTTTGGTAAACCGTATGTGTACCGCGAATTAAAAGACTCGGAGCATTTTTACGGCTTAGGTCAAGACAATCAAGAATATCTCGGCACTCTTGATCGCAGAGGGACTACTAGAGCTTTATGGACGGGACAAAAAATAAGCCGGGGAAGGGTTACCGCAGACATCCCCATCCCTTTCTTTTTAAGTACGGGTGCTGAAGGTGGTGGCTATGGGATGTTTTTTGATAACTCTTATTACACTGAATTCGATCTCGGCAACACTTCCCCATCCTACTACTCCTGGAAAGCTAATGGTGGGGAATTTCTTTATTATTTTTTTAAGGGTCCTGAGTTTAAAACTATCCTAGATCGCTATACCGCCCTGACGGGACGCCCCTCGATGCCTAACTCTTGGACGCTAGGTTTCATGCAGAGTAAGTGCGCCTATCAAACTTGGGATGAAATAGACAACGTAGTAAAAACTATGAAGGATAAAGATATCCCTTTAACTGGTATGGCGATCGATTTTGATTGGGCTGAACAGTTGCAAAATTATAAATGGCATCCGAGATGGAAAGGTCAAAGTGCTGAGCGGATGAAAGGATACGCACAGCAAGGGATTAAATTCCTGCTTTCTCAGTCCGGTCCCATGATTCAGAAAACTAGTAGCATCTATGACGAAGGTCTTAAGCGCGGAGTATTTGCCACCGATGGTAAGGGTAATACCGTAACTTGTGGCTACTACGGCGGAGATCTCCTAGATTTTACTTCCCCAAGCATTGAAGACTGGTTGTGGTCACACATAAGCCATTTGTACGACGAAGGTGTTGGAGGGTGGTGGCTTGATTTAACAGAACCAGAAGATGAACCTCCCCAGACTATTTATCAAGGTGGTCCTGCTGCGAAAATACACAATGTATTCTCGCTTCTCTCCAGTAAAGCATACTACCACATGCAGACAACATATGACGCAACCACAAGACCCTTTATCCTAACTAGAACAGGATTTGCCGGTATTCAAAAATATGGTGTCGCCATGTGGACCGGGGATATCTATTCAGACTACGAAACCTTTGCTGCGCAAATACCGGCACTACTCAACTCTAGTATGTCCGGCATCCCATACTGGACTAACGACTCAGGAGGGTTTTTATCAGGCTACTACAAAGATAACCTAATAGACCACGGTCTGCTCTATGAGAGGTGGCTTCAATTCTCTGTGTTTGCACCTATCACTAGAGCACACCACGTAGGACTTGCCGAACCCTACGCTTTTGGACCCGAAGTAGAAGCAGGAGCTAAAAATTATCTTAAACTTAGGTCAAGTCTTTTGCCGTATATTTACTCCCACTACCAGGAGACATATAAGACGGGAATGCCGCTTGTGCGCCCACTCATTCTCGAATACCAAAAAGATCCGAACGTCATCAATCTTAAAGACGAATTCCTTTTTGGAAAATACCTGCTCGTAGCCCCTATCATTACCGAAAAAACCGTAAGCAGATCCGTGTATCTCCCAGAGGGAACTTGGTTTGCCTTAGAGGACGATCTAGAATACCAAGGAGGACAAACCTACTTGGTGCAAGCAGATCAACATAAGATCCCAGTATTTGTTAAAGCAGGAGCTATCATACCTAAAACGCAAGGGGAAGACATTGCGCTAGATATCTATCCGATACAGGAATCTAAGTTCACCTTGTACCAAGATGATGAATCCAGAACACCTAAATTTACAGAAACAGAAATTGTCGTGACAAAGGAAAAAATAGAAATACACCAAAGCAATAAATTACTCACACCTAAAGCCTATATCATACGCAACCATTTAAAGAATAAAATTGTAGAGTACAGAATAGATACAGACGACAAACTCGACTACTATTTAGGATTAACTACCCAGGCTGGATGATTGTGATAAGGACTGCCGGGGGGCAGATTAGCCGCCATCTCCATCAATTTATAGTGCATCTCACGCGCTCGCATTTGCTCTGGTGTGCCTTTTATATGTGATGTACCGGCATCACTCGTATGATGAAGCATCTGCGCCTTACTATATGTGATTCTCTTTCTACCTTGTGTCCGCATGTAAGCATCTATTTGCTGCTCAAAAACAGGGACTATATGTGACATAGGATATCTAAGAGATGCGATCGTAGAGTACTTGTATATTTTTTGCGCTAAAGAACTTCGGCGACTTAAAAATAACTGATCAGAAAACGCATAGCTGATGGAAAAATCCCCATCCCAAAAAAGACACTCTCGGTTAACCCCGTACAGCCCCTCATCCCACATAGGATTAGCTACTAATATATCGAGATGGCTTTCCATATACTGAGTACATGGTGTGATCCAATCTACGTTAGCTACTAACCGCACCCCGGCATCCCAATATACAAACCATTCACCCTCTGGAATAGTGACAGCGACTAACGCACAATCGGAAAAATGCTTAGCATTTCCTAAATCCTCTATAGTCAAACCTGTAATCTCTAGCGCCTTGGGTAACCACTCCTCTACAACATAATATTTATCAATCACATGCGCTTCGACGAGGCTTTTCGCTAACTGCGTAACTGCAACCAAATCTTCTACATTATTTATGAGTAAAATTTTAGCATCGAAATTATAATTATTCCAAGAAACCACCCTTTCCCAGTAGGCAGAGGTCATGACTTCCCGGTACGTCTTTTCATAACAATTGATAATCAGATCCACTTGCTACGCCTTTCTAAATTTGCTAAAACTTTACCAGATTAATTTAGCTGGAGCAACCACATGGACGGAAAATTCTTTAAGCATATAAAGAGCGGCAACACCTACAGGGTGCTAATGCAGGCGCTTTTAGAAAAAGATTGCAGTGAGTGTGTCGTGTATAGGAAAGCAGAGGGAGATTCGAGGATATGGGTGCGCCCTCTAAAGGAATTTTTAGAGAAGTTTGAACCCGAAGGGAATTAATATCCAGTTGCATCTTCCCAGTAACGAGGGTTATACTGTTTTAAACACTTATACTGTTTTAAACACTTATACTGGAGATTTTAGATGACCACTGTTGTGAATTATGGCAACGATTCGATTGACAAGATGTACAGGATTTTTCGTAAGGCAGTAGAGAAGAGCGGTATCTTTGCAGAGCTTCGTAAAAAAGAATTTTATGAGAAGCCTTCCATCAGTAAACGTAAAAAACATTTGTCTGCTCTAAAGCGGATGGAAAAAGATGCGCGTGAAGCCATCGAGGGTAAGGAAGTATTTCATCATGAAACCTGAGTACTGGAGTAAGGTATCTCAGTTTAATGAGATGTATAGACTTCCTAGAAGTCTAGTTCCGGAAGCACCGTCTGACGAGAGCCTGCTTAACTTTAAGAAGATCCTTCTTGAAGAGGTGGACGAGGTGGACGAGATTCTAGCTGTTACCGATCCACTTGAGCGTATGGTTGCTTTGTGCGATTGGCTAGGCGATCTAATTGTTTATGCCTCCACTAAAGGAGACATGCATGGGTTACCTATGCAGGCTATCTTGATAGCGATTATGGATTCTAACTTCTCCAAACTAGGGGCGGATGGTAAACCTATCTACAATCCCGATACTGGAAAAGTTTTAAAGGGTCCTAATTTTTGGGGACCGGAGATTCGCATCAGGGAAATTCTACTTGAGCGCCTAATTGACGCACGCACTTGACTTATTTTACATAGTAATGTAGGATGCGTGGAATTTTATGGCGGATTCTACATGACCTATGCAAAGAAATTACAGAGTTGGTGCCGGTACGCTACTGTGGAGTACGTACCGGCTACCCGTATTTTATACTCTCTATCCGAGAGTGAGCTTGCCGATAGAGCCTTTGTTATAGATCACTTAAAGAATATTGGACTTCCGGAAATGTCCGGCGTCGTGCGCGACATGTCGTCTACAGACTACCTGACATTTATAGAGGACATCGAAGACACTTCGGACGATGAGTTGCACTAACACGCTAGACCCTTCCTGTAACGTTCTAGTATATTAGTCATCGCCGCTATAGCAATTAAGCTTGCCTTATTAAAGTTTTTACATTCGTCTATAATCACACTTAACTTCTCTGCTTTAAGCTTGTTGTCTTCAACAGCTAGGAGCAGTGCAAGTTTTGGTGCAATGTCCCTAGCAATATGCTCTTTCGGCGATTTGATGAGGAACTTGATGAGGAACTCATCTTTTTTTTCGTTCATGTGCGACACCTCCCGTAATTTCAGAGGAAATTATCCTAAGCGCAAATATTGTCGATGACTTATTTGCAAACCAGCTAATATTACAGGATTAAATTAAATATTGCACAGTGGATCGGGAGCTTGGTACTATGTAATAAATCCTTAGCGAGGTATTTCATGGGACTCCCGGTTTCTCTTCTTAGAGATATCAATTTATTAGATGTGGGCAACACCCTGAGTTTCTGTGGTGTGATTTACGGCGATGCAAATACGCACTACCTTGCTTATTTGCCGGGTGAAATTGACGATTCTGTGGACAACATAGAGCACAGATATCTAGCGCTTGACAATGCAGACTGGGAAAAAATCGTCAGGCAAACCGATCTGCTAGAGACTGAAGTATTGGCTAAGTCTGCGGATGGTAAGCTTTGCAAAGTGCTGGTGCGTAAAAGCACTCGGCAGATTGAGCAAGGTGTTTCCTGGGCGGTTTTTCACAGAGATGGGTACAAATGTCGCTACTGCGGGATTCAAGGTGTACCAATGACTGTAGATCATGCTCCTGTCTTGTGGGAAAATAGTGGTCCTAGTATTGAAGCCAATCTCGTGACCGCTTGTCGCAAGTGTAATAAGACAAGGGGCAATCTGCTTTATAAAGACTGGTTACAGAATCCTTACTATATTAAAGTGTCTAGTACACTTACCGAAAACGAAAGAAAAATAAACGAGGAGGTGGTTTTTAAAGAACCTAATATTCCATTGCGGCTGCACCAGCGTTCAAGATGAAGTCTAACAGAAAAGACATCTCAGGGCAGCGGTTTGGGCGCTTGTACGTTCTTTCATATAGTCATTATAAGCCTGCACAGGCTTATTGGCATTGCCAATGTACTTGTGGAAAAATGACTATTAAAAGTGGTGCTGCCTTGCGTAGGGGGACTACTAGTTCCTGCGGATGCCTACAGATAGAAAGTGCTAGACAGAAACAGTTAGATAATTTTTACAAACACGGAAAAGCAGGGAAAAAAATCTATTCTATTTATATAAATATGCTTTCGCGCTGCTCTAATAAGCAAGACCTGGCTTACCCTTATTATGGAGGTCGTGGAGTATCGGTGTGCGAAACCTGGCAAGAAAATTTTAGTAATTTTTTACAAGATATGGGCGAACCCACAGGTGAATTGACATTAGATCGAAAAGATAACAACGGTAATTATACCAAAGATAATTGTCATTGGGCTACCAAAAAACAACAAGCCAATAACCGTAGAAATAATGTTAATGTGGAAAGAAATGGCGAGACCAAAACTCTTAAAGAATGGTGTGAATATTTAGGAATGCCTTACAAAACTGTGCATAGGCGTATCGCTAAATATGATTGGGGGATTGAGGAGGCTTTGACTATTCCAGTAGATCGGGGTGGCGTTATTGCTCGGCGTATAAGAGGATCAATATAATGTGGAAGAGTAAAGCCTTTGATGTTATAGATGCCTGGTTTGATGCCTACCCGGTATTGAGCATAGTGATATTCTGTTTGTTACTTATCCTTACCTCGCCACTTTTAATCGTGGCTACAGGATACTCCTATTTTCTAAAATATGTGCTTAGGAGCAAATGATGAGTCTCTTGGCAAACATTCGAGATATCCTGTTTGATCGCCCCTACTCCGCAGCCGAACGCATAGCCTTTGGCGCACACGTAATTTTGTACCAAGATGTGTCTGCAAACATCAGCGCCGAAAGGACAAATTGCAACGGCACCTACGGCATGCGTCTTTGCATAAGAGATGGAAACGCTACAGTATCGATTGATCTGTCGCCAGATGCCGCATTTAATGTTGCCAACCAAATCAAAGATGTGGTCCAACGACTCGTACAGCAAAATAGAAGTTGACAAATCCAAAACGGATCGTTAGATTAAATACTAAGGGTACCCAGTGGGTGTCCTGAATTTAATTTCAGAGGGTGTCTTGAAAAATAAATTTTACAGCATGTGGTATTTTTACTTCTCCTCGGAGCGAAGGGAATAACACGGCTATTTGCCTAAATAAAACCCCGCTCCTACTTCAGGTGCGGGGTTTTTTGCGTTTAAGGAGGTGAAAGGACAAAGTGTTTTTATAGACGGCGGTGTAGGCAAATTGGTTTGCCACCATGCTCATAACGTGGATCAATGTGGGTTCGAGTCCCATCACCGCCACCACATGCCAAGATAACTCAGCCAGCTAGAGTGTCCGAATGAAAATCGGAAGGTCGTGGGTTGAAATCCCACTCTTGGCACCAATGGGAGAGTCGCCTAATTGGACGGGCAACGGATTGTAAATCCGCCGATTAATTTCAAGTGGGTTCGATTCCCACCTCTCCCACCAATTTTCCAATACGGTAGTAGCTTAATGTAGAGCCTTGGACTCCAAATCTAAGAGGCGTCGGATCAACCCCGACCTACCGTGCCACATTGGACACCCGCCTCGCTAAATGTTAAAATCCAAAAAACCATTTAGCGCGAGGCATATTTGAAAATCAAAGAACTAAAAGCAGTCCTAAATAGTATTGGTGATCGTTACGACGATTGGGATTTAGCTATCCCGCTGTCTAAGCCCTCGATTGGAGCTATCGCTACCTGCAAAGTGCGAAGCATCAGTTTTGGTTTTGACTGGGAACACGGCAAGGCTTTGATCAATCCGGAAGGTCGGCTAAACGAGAAAACAAAACCCGAAGATGTCTATCACGATGCCTCTGAATTTCTCCTGTGGCTTGCCACGAAGCCAATTAAACGAGAAACTTACGAAATTAGGGAAGCTAAAAGGATCCTGCTACGTGCAGGACACACCGAGGAAGATCTTTGTAAGTACCAAAGATATTTGCACGAGGTTTAAAGCAGGCTATGTACAAACTAAATGTTGATCCAGACAAGCTTAAAAACCTTGCCAAAGACGAAGAGGGGTTTGATATCTCCGCTGGTAGTGATCCCACCACTACCAGATCGACCCTTTGACCCTAATGCTACCATAGCTATCTGCGGCGAGTGCGGACTTGAACTAAAAACTGTGATGTGCTATTCATGTTCAAACCCAAAGTGTCCTTGCTTTCCTCAAATTAGGTGTTAAAAAAATGGGATGGATCTATTTACTTATAGCGATTCTACTAGAGTTTGCTGGTACTTTTAGCCTGAAGTATTCTGAAGGATTCACCCACCTCCTCCCCGTCTTCTATGCTTTATGCTTTTATCTTGGCTGCCTGCTTAGCTTCACCCTTGCACTAAATCATCTAGAACTTTCCCGCATGTATGCCCTATGGACCGGCATCGGTACCATCCTGTCCGTGTTCGTTGGCTATTACTTCTTCAAAGAACCTCTAGGTGCGCTCAAGTGCTTTTCCATTTTCCTTATTGTTCTCGGCGTGTTAGGCACTATAACCTTTTAAGCCTCTGGTGCCAAAGATTAAGTAAAAATACTGGGGGTTCCAAAAGGATGAAAAAGATCTTTATAACTGGTGCTACGGGTATGATTGGGGGTGAGATTGCGTTGAGGTTAGCTGCTACCTGTGAGGTGTCCTGTTTAACTCGCGGGGGTTCGCAGGAGGAGGCGCAGAAGCGGTTAGATCTTAGGTTAAAGAAGAGTCTTTTGTTTCGGGATCTGGGGATCAAAGCTGTTTTAGGAGATTTGCATCAAGAGGGTTTGGGTGTAGCGGGTGATTACGATATAGACGTGATAGTGCATGCGGCGGCTGAGACGGCTTTTAACGATGCTGAGTCGTGTCGCCTTACTAACATTGAGGGTACGAAGAGGGTTATTGAGTTTGCTAAGCGGTGTAAAAATCCTCCTTTATTATGTTACATAAGTACTGCATGTAATGTAGGTGCGGTTACTAATACGTGTTTAAAGGAAGAGGATGGGTGTCGTTTAGACAATGAGCACCACAATGAATACACGAAGTCGAAGGCTATATCTGAGACCTTGATTCGCAATTCAGGGTTACCTTTCTTGATTATTCGTCCGCCTATTGTCTTAAGTGACAGTGTAAAGGATAGGGGATTTGCGCGTCAGATCTTTTGGTTTGCCCCTATCGTCTTTAAATTTAAAGCGGTACCAGTCTCCCCAACATCTAGGTTGGATATTATCCCAGTGAGTTACTTAGTGGAATATATTGATAAGCTCTTAGCACTGCCTGAGAGGAAATATGACTGTTATAATATATCTGCGGGTGAAAAGGACTGCTTTACTTCTTTTGAATGGGTAGAAGCTATCCGCAAATTTAATAAGGCTTCTTATGCCCCTAAGCTGATACCTCCAGCAGAGTGGACTAAAGACGATTATAAAAAATATGTCAATACACCGGACCTGGCGAAATCCTTTCGGAGCTTGCAGTATTATTTTCCCTTTATGACCATGGATGTCGTATTCAATAACGCTCGACTTCAAGAAGAGTTTGGCGTATTAAAAGTCCCTCCACTACATACCTATGTGGACACCATCCTAGCTCAAGTGTCGGAAGAGGAAGCTTTAGAGGAGAGCCAGGCACCGTGAAACAGCATGACTTAATTTTCTCAATTATTTTGTTCGCATTCATTACCGCAATCCTCGTTCTAGGATTTTTTCTAGACAGTAAAATTTGACAGATCCATTTTCGTCTGCTAGATTAAATGGAGTAGGTAATTTTTGGAGATAAAAATGTTCAACGTATCCATTAGTACAATTTGCACCTCGGTCTCAACGACCGGAGCGGGGCTTTTGCACTGATTTTGCGATGAACGCAAGCAAACCCCCCGCCTCCGAGAAAAAGGAAGCGGGGGGGTTTGCTTTTTAGGGGCGTGTAGTTCAATGATAGAGCACCTGCCTGATATGCAGAAGACGAAAGTTTGATTCTTTCCACGCCTACCAGAAGTTAAAAGTGCAAGCACGTAAGACATATAAACACATTAACTGCCTAGACACAGCGATAGAGGTTCAAAGGATATTGGGAGTATGTGAAGATGGAACATTGTCCGTATTAGTTTCTTGGTGGAATATACGCGCAAAGATTCCTAGGAAAATTGTTAGGTACCAGGCAGTTAACATAAGAAAGGAGGAGATAGATAACTGGAAAGAATGGCATAGGGCAGCCTAAAAACAAGGTGGCTCATTGGCGATTTCAAAAACAAAGGATAATGGCGCTTAGGGGCGGCAAATGTGAATTGTGTGGATTTAAAGAGTACCCGGAAATTCTTCATTCACACCATATAATCCCTCGATCTTCTGGAGGTAGTAATAATGATGAGAATTTAAGATTAATTTGTCCAAATTGTCACGCTATTGAACACCACTTAATGCGTACTGCTAGTTAGTGTTTTATTTTACGGAGCAATGAGTGAGAGGCTTAAACTAGCGGTCTTGAAAACCGCCGTGGGTAAAACCACCATCCGTTCAAATCGGATTTGCTCCTCCATTTTTTCTTTGCAGTATACTACTAGGTAATATAAGTGACGTAGGTTAACATGGATGCTTGGGTGAGTGGCTTAAACCATAACTTTGCTAAAGTTACGTACTCTATAAAGGGGTACCGTCCGTTCGACTCGGACAGCATCCGCCATGCCACAATAGCTCAGTTGGTAGAGCAGTCGCCTTGTAAGCGAAAGGTCGGTTCGGGTTCGATCCCCCCTTGTGGCTCCATTTTAGATTAAGAGGCAGTGTGCCGAGTGTTGAAGGCGGTCGCCTGCAAAGCGACAAAATCATCGTGGGTTAAAATCCCATCTGCCTCTCCAATAGATTTGATAGAAAGTTAAGGGCGTATAGGTTAGTTGGTTAAACCGTCTCGTTTACACCGAGAAGATCCGTAGGTTCAAATCCTACTGCGCCTACCACTTTTTTAGCAACCGCCGCGTCCCATATGCGTTTATTCTCAGGCACACGTAACGTGGTCTCAAAAATACAAGTAAATTTCTCCGCCAAATATTCCAAATTGTATGGGTAGACAACTAATGCGTCTTCACCGTGAATAGACGCATCGGTAAAGTCTTTGCCGCTTGCCAAAGTTTGCTCGCAAATCTGAATGTACTCATTCATCAAGCCACAAAATTCTATAAATGGATGGTTGCCTATCTTGACAGCAGAGTAGTACAGCGTTGAGCTAGCATCGTGCATGCCCTTGATCATCGTCATCAATTCTTCTTTAGAATATGTCATCTTAGCTCACAATTTTAAGTGTGTAATAGAACGTATAAAGCACACAAGTTAAAAAGAATAAGAGAAAGCCCATGCGTAACGCCAAGACTCCTACGTCCCCTCCCCCTTCCTCAAGAAGGTAAACACCAGAAGCTAATAGGAACAAAGATATGATGAGAAAATTATTCAACTTTTGGTGCCTTAGGCTGTTTGCGCAAACATCCGCAGGACCTCGTATTCTTACGGATTAGAGCCTGCCTATTCACTATTATATATTCACCACATTGGCATTTACATTTCCAGTGTGCTCTGACTTTCAAGTATGCAAACTCTATTACGGTTAACCTGCCGTGCTGCTCGCCTATCATGCATTTAATTTTAGTCACCTGCGATTCCAAAAATTAAAGGGTGTCAACAAAAACCGAAGCCTTATACTCAGGCTCTCCCTGCACCACCTGTAATTCCACCAGCACACCTCTCGGGTTTGTATAACCTATATTGCTGATGTATTGCTCAATAGCCTGGTATATTTCATTTTCTGTTAAATGTATTTGAACTTTCATCACCCCTCAACTACACTAAAAGCATGACTGAAGAACTCTACGAATGGCAAGTATGGTACCACGTTTTAGGCGTTAAAACCTATACGAATGTCGTCGCTCCCGATGAAATCCTAGCGTGGGAAATCGTGGAAAAGACCCTAACTACACGCGAATATTGGTTAGAAAATGTAATAATGTTAAGACGTTACATAGATTGATCTTAGCAGTTAGTTAGGCTATGCTAGCCATCTAATTGGGGGGTGTTTATGGCTTTGTATGATTTAGAGCGTGGCGGTGCTGAGATAGAGGCTCACTCGTTTTATAAGAAGTACATTCACAATACGGCTAAGAGCCTAGCGCCTGCTTCTTTTGATTTAATGGTATCTATTATAGACGAGGCTATCAATAATTTACAGCCTTCCGAGAAGAGTAAACTTCTTTGGACTCGTTGTGCTGCGTTATGCGGCTACCAAGCGGAGACTCCAGACGATTCAAAAAATCACATATGGGGAGAAGCTATAGTCGCTTGTAGATTTGATCCAGAGGGACCTAACAAGTTTGTAGGCTCCCTTATCATGTGGCGGATATCGTTACGTGAGGATACTTGGCTTACCTCAAAAACGAAAGATACGGGCGGCGTGCATGACTATAGAGGGTACTGGATCAATAACAATTTTGTTCCATACAGAAAAGCTACGCTGCAAGACTTAGCAGGTAAGTTTAATCGAATTTAGATTAAAAGAATGAGGACATTCAAGCAGCAAGTTTTAACTGAGTACGAACTCCACGAGATCGCTACGGAGCCTTTACCCGAAGAATCTGTAGGCATCTTGCGCCAAAGGGTGCATGATAAAAGTGGGAAAAAAGAATGGGTCTTATTAGATAGGAAGGGGAAACGTCCCCTTGAATGGTTTGGTGTTACTCGTCCTTCTGACGAGCGTGTTAAAAAAGCAGAGAAGCGCGTACAGTTTTTTAAACATCAAGGTTAATTCGGAGCTTTTGTGCGCCTCATACTAAAATTACCTGTACCCGACGATTAGGTTTCTAAACCTAATTCGGAGGGCATTATATGGCTAAGACATCGCTTGATACTTTGAAATATTTCAAAGGAAATTACGAGCAGCAAGACAATTTTTAATAAAATTGTCTTGCATGGGTTTTTGAGCAGTACGAGACCCCGCTTGAGAAGTACTACCCTAGGTTTGACCGCTTAGAGCTTCTCCATGCGGCTTATCGTGAGGGTGTTCTTAAAGGCTGGCTTGCTTGCTCTTACCCTGAGTTTGAGAAATGCATACTAGGTAGTGTAGTCATAGGACGGCGCTCCTATGACTACCCAAGGTGGTCTTATGTGTACTATCGGGATTATCCTGAGTACCGGGACGGTCCCAAGTATAGGAAGAATAAAGATCATGCCCCTAAAGAGGAAAATCCTAAGGCTGCGTGGCGGGAGTATAAGAGGTTTAAAAGGGATAAGGTTAAACATAGGCACTGGTGGTCTGCTTGGTCCGGCAAAAGGCTGTTCGATGGGCGAGAAGATCGCTTTTCAAATGGAGATGGATATCCTATCCAAATGCCTTGATGGCGGCGATATCCCAAAGGGACTTGCAGATGATCCTAAATTTGTTAAAGCAATCGAAGAATTAAAAAAAAGTGGTTTCTCGATATCTAGATAAGCCCTAACTAGTCTGAATGGTAGTCAGAGTATTCACCTTCTTTTAGTTTAGTCTTTTTCCATTTTGTGATGTCAAAAATTACACCGCGAGGTGCGGAGAAGCTGCTTGGATCGTATGTTTCCTGCCACCACACACCATCGAAATTGTGCGCCTCAGCGTACCACACAATCGCTAAGGCTATGGCGATAGAATTGCTAGGTTTAGACGAGAAGGTTTTTTTCCAATACTCCATACCTTTCTGACCTAGCTTGTAGCTTTTAATCTCCGCAACTTCACCATCAAATGCTTCTTTTTCTGCTTCTTCTCTGGTATCGTGATCTGTCATCATCTCATCTTCCATTTCATCGGAATAGAAGCTTGTTTGATATCTTATGGCAGCTACTAGCCAAGCGTTCTGCACAGCCCACGTTAGAGCTTTTTTATCATTGGTTTTTGACCACATCAAAAACTTTGGGTTTGCCTTTTCCAGCTTCCACACGTCATGACCACCTAGCTTCACAATTTTGATCCAAGCCAAGGGATCAACACTCACCGATACGCCAGCACCTTCTAGAGAAAATGATTTTTTGCTCGGACGTTTCAAAGATCCTATGTGATAGACGGTTGACAACTGTTTAGCAGTTATAGCCGTTATGTGAACATTTTTTCCATACTGTCCATTTGACGTTGCTTTAGATGGTTTAAAATCAATGTGGTCATATTTTGCGGCTGCAATAATTCCGTGTTTGATCAGACGCACTCTAGGGAGTTGTTTGCTTAGGATATCACGCAGTTTAGAAGAATCGTAATATTCATCAGACAAAATCTTAGCCGAAATAGAATATCTTACTTTAGCCAAAAAACTCATTATTTTCCCTTTCACGGAATGGAACAATTAATTAATCTTAACGCGACATAGCAAAATCTACCTGCTACTGTAGATTCAATATAGGCTGCACCTTAGGGAGGGTAAAACATGCACGAAGATACAAAACCGCAAAAGGCGGGGGTTAGAGCATATGTACTTCGCTAAAGGCGATTGGGACGCCTGTCTGTCTGAAGTCAAGGCGGACCCTTGGATGTGGGACTGAGAGCTAAAAGTAGGTGGGGGTCTCAATCTTTATGGCACACAAATTAAAGAATTGCCGCAAGGTCTAAAGGTAGGCGGATATCTCGATCTTAGAGACACACAAATTAAAGAATTGCCGCAGGCTCTTAAAGTGAAAGATAAAATATATGTGACTGATAAATCCAAAATAAAATGTTCGGATGAGCTGAGGAAGAAACTAAGCTGATGTTTAAATCAGATGTCTACGTAAAATACCACATCATCACCGCCGATTTTAAATCAGTGGAAAAGGTCTTCTTACGTCAAGGAGTGCCTAAAGACGATATTGATCAAGTATTCAAAAATTTCAAATCAGCTAAAGATGCAAACAAAATAAAAGACCTCAAAGAAAAGAACATAGATACCTGGGCTAAGAAACCTTTTGAAGATTTCAAAAAATTCGTTGATAAAATAGCAAGCGAGAAATCTAAAACTCAGCACAAAGCCATCACCAAGTCCGAAGGCGCGAAGCTAGTGGCGGAAAATAGCGACTGGAGAGTGTATAACATACTAGAACATAAAGCATGTATGGAATACGGAGCAAATACAAAGTGGTGTATTACAGAAGAAGATGGTAAACATTGGGCAAGTTATATTAAGAAAATGAACTTCTACTTCTTTATCTCGAAGACTAGAGATCGAGAGGATCCGCTAGCTAAGATAGCTATGAACATAGATGCAAAGGGGAAGAAAGAATACTGGAATGCTCATGACAATAAAATAAAAGAGCCTGCTGGCTTACCAGAATTTAAACCAGAACATGCGACAGAAGTCGTAATTATAAATGGTAAAAAGATAACCATTGAACAATTATCTAAAATGGAAAACTTAGAGATAAAAGGAGGTCTCAATCTTTATGGCACACAAATTAAAGAATTGCCGCAAGGTCTAAAGGTAGGTGGATATCTCAATCTTAGTGGCACACAAATTAAAGAATTGCCGCAAGGTCTAACGGTAGGTGAGGGTCTCTATCTTAATGGCACACAAATTAAAGAATTGCCGCAAGGTCTAACGGTAGGTGGGGATCTCGATCTTATTGGCACACAAATTAAAGAATTGCCGCAAGGTCTAACGGTAGGTGGAAGTCTCTATCTTAGAGGCACACCAATTAAAGAATTGCCGCAAGGTCTAAAGGTAGGTGGATATCTCAATCTTAGAGACACACAAATTAAAGAATTGCCGCAAGGTCTAAAAGTGAAAAAGGCAATATATGTGGATGATAAATCCAAAATAAAATGTTCGGATGAGCTGAGGAAGAAACTAAGCTGATGTTTAAATCAGATGTCTACGTAAAATACCACATCATCACCGCCGATTTTAAATCAGTGGAAAAGGTCTTCTTACGTCAAGGAGTGCCTAAAGACGATATTGATCAAGTATTCAAAAATTTCAAATCAGCTAAAGATGCAAACAAAATAAAAGACCTCAAAGAAAAGAACATAGATACCTGGGCTAAGAAACCTTTTGAAGATTTCAAAAAATTCGTTGATAAAATAGCAAGCGAGAAATCTAAAACTCAGCACAAAGCCATCACCAAGTCCGAAGGCGCGAAGCTAGTGGCGGAAAATAGCGACTGGAGAGTGTATAACATACTAGAACATAAAGCATGTATGGAATACGGAGCAAATACAAAGTGGTGTATTACAGAAGAAGATGGTAAACATTGGGCAAGTTATATTAAGAAAATGAACTTCTACTTCTTTATCTCGAAGACTAGAGATCGAGAGGATCCGCTAGCTAAGATAGCTATGAACATAGATGCAAAGGGGAAGAAAGAATACTGGAATGCTCATGACAATAAAATAAAAGAGCCTGCTGGCTTACCAGAATTTAAACCAGAACATGCGACAGAAGTCGTAATTATAAATGGTAAAAAGATAACCATTGAACAATTATCTAAAATGGAAAACTTAGAGATAAAAGGAGATCTCGATCTTGGAGGCACACAAATTAAAGAATTGCCGCAAGGTCTAAAGGTAGGTGGATATCTCAATCTTTATGGCACACCAATTAAAGAATTGCCGCAAGGTCTAACGGTAGGTGGGGATCTCTATCTTAGATACACACAAATTAAAGAATTGCCGCAAGGTCTAACGGTAGGTGGAGGTCTCGATCTTATTGGCACACAAATTAAAGAATTGCCGCAAGGTCTAAAAGTGAAAAAGGCAATATATGTGGATGATAAATCCAAAATAAAATGTTCGGATGAGCTGAGGAAGAAACTAAGATGATGTTTAAATCAGATGTCTACGTAAAATACCACATCATTTTAAATACTGCAAAAAATGTTGCACAATGTCACCACATAAAGATGGTATCTGTAACATATGCAAACACTTTGGTGGCTCTTAGATCAAGAAAAATTCATAGATGAAATTAAAAAAGAGGGATTCAATAGCGTAAAGTTTAAAGAAGATTCGCACATTAAAAAAACCAGTGGGGACTCTTCCGCGCATACTTATTTGGTATTTAACCCCCAAGATATAATCGTGAAATCAGATGCTAATTCTAAAATTAAAACACTTGAAGATCTTTTAGACTATCTTAATTCTTCGGGGTAGACAATTTATACAGTGCCTTTACTTTTTCTCTGAAAGAGAATTCGGATATAATCCTCTAAAAGATGGTGAAATTCGATTGGAGGATCGGTGAGCGGAGCAGAAGAACGTGAAGAAGTACGCCAACTTTACTTGCGAACAATGTTTTGAAGAATACGCATCAGAGGATGATTTTGTTCGGTTTAATGCCTATTGTTAGCCTAAAACATCTCAAAACTTGTCGCGACAAGTTTTGAGATGTTTTATATTCGTGCTAGATTATTTTGTATGAGTTTTCTTTCCAAGGTCAAAAACCGCTACCGCATTGTTGGGGAGACGAATCCGTTTCCATCCTCAACTCTTCAGAAACCTGTCTACCACGGTACAACTGTATCATTCAAACAATTCGAGAAGAGACGGTCAACTAGATATGTCTTGTTCTCGGAGATCCAAGGCTTTCTTACCTAAGTGGTAAGAAAGCCATTCTAATAGCACCCACTGCTCATGTACACTGAGCGAACCGTCTTTTGTTCTACAGATAGCAGGTGGAGCTTGATCATGTATAACGACTACAAGCATCTTATCTGTTATCTAGTAATTGTTTTTGCAATTTAATGATTTTACTTAAACGTCGATTAGACATGATAAGCAAACCGGCATAGAAGGCAAGTACGCCACTGATAAAAAAACTAATCCACTGCGCTAAGTTGTCTTCCATTTTTCCTCCGGTAAAACTCCCTTACCATCACAGGCACGGCAAGGATAATTTTTAGCACCTGTATCGGTCCAGGACATCTGATCCCCCGCAACCCACGGCGGACGAGATACCGTCCCCGCTCCGTTGCACACAGGACACGCCGTCACTTGCGCGACCTCTTGGCTGTCTGCGGAAACCTACAGCGACGATCATTTTTTGGTGGCTTTGGAATCTTCATCTTTTTCTTCCTTGAGGGGGCGTCCACTAGAAACTGCTTAACCCACTCAGCATAATCAGGTCTTTTTGGACATTCCCAAATTTCTTTTTTAATTCTCACGCCGTCTGTGTACACAATTTCAGGTGTAACGTCAATACAAATCCTACCTACTGATATCATTGACTAATTAAGATAAAGTTAAGAAATAGCTAAACCAGCCTACACTTTCTGGAAACGAACAGCGTCTCAAGATTCACTGTATGAAAAACACCAGTTAAAACCGCTTGCGTTTACAACGTCGGAAGCTTATCGTTTAAAAACTAAATTCTAGACTCCATTTCCAGAAGTACCGTATTTTTGCGGTGCTTTAGGGGTTTTTTTGTCTGAAAAGGGAGAAACCTTTTGTTCGTAATAAAGCGCAATGGTCAATCTGAGGCTGTTCAATTTGATAAAATTCTTTTCCGTATGCGTGCTGTGGCTGAGGGGTTACGTGTAGATTCCACCTTAGTTGCGCAGAAGGTTGTGTCTGGACTTTTTAATGGTATCCAGACGACGGAAATTGATTCTTTGATTGCCGAGACGGCGGCGGTGATGGCTACGGAGCACCCTGATTATTCTCGTTTGGCGTCTCGTGTGGCTATTTCTAATTTACATAAAGCGACGAAAAGCTTTTACCAGACGATGAAGGATCTTTTCAAAGCTGGTATATTGTCTAGTGACTTTATAAAGCTAGTAAAGTTGCACGGCAAGCAGTTAGAAAAGCTAATCGATTACAATCGGGATTTTGAGTTAGATTTTTTCGGGTTTAAGACTTTAGAGAAGTCTTATCTTTTAAAGTTACACGACAAGGTAGTGGAGCGTCCGCAGCATTTATTTATGCGTGTGGCGTTGCAGGTTTCGGGTGAGAGTTTTGAGGAGATTGTCGAGACGTATGACTTGATCTCCAAGGGGTTGTATACGCATGCCACTCCAACCCTGTTTAATTCAGGGTGTACAAGACCCCAGCTCGGAAGTTGTTTTTTAATGGAGATGCAAGACAGTGTGGATGGAATTTACGACGCACTTAAGGAGTGCGCCCAGATCAGTAAGTATGCCGGTGGGATTGGGATCCACATCCACGACATTAGGGCGAAGGGTTCGCTGATTAAGGGTACTGGCGGTAAGTCTACGGGTCTTCTGCCTACTTTGAAGCCTTTAGATGCAACGGCTCGTTTTATCAATCAGGGTGGCAAACGTAACGGTTCCATTGCGGTTTACCTAGAGCCTTGGCATGCGGATATCGAAGAGTTCATAGGTCTTCGCAAGAATACGGGTATGGATAATCAGCGGTGCAGGGATTTGTTTTTAGCCCTTTGGATCAATGATTTATTCATGCAGAGGGTGGAAGAGGACGGCATCTGGTCGCTTATGTCCCCCGATGAATGTCCGGGTTTGCCAGATGTTTACGATGCAGAATTTGCCGAGTTATACACCTCCTATGAGGAGCAGGGTAAGTATCGTAAGCAGATCAAAGCTAGAGAGTTGATGACCAAGTTTGTCGAGACGATGATTGAGTGTGGAGTCCCTTACTTCTTATTTAAAGATGCTGCTAATAGGAAGTCTAACCAGAAGAATATAGGTATTATTAAAAGTTCTAACCTTTGCTTAAGTGGCGATACATTAGTCCTCACTAAGACCGGAGCCGAACCTATTGCCGACTTAGTTGGTAAAGAGGTAGAAATTTTTGATGGTGAGCAATGGGTATTGAATAAGTCTTTTAGAAAGACAGCCGAAAATGCTCAAGTGTTTAGAGTGACCTTTGCAGATAACTCCTCGGTAATTTGCACCCCATCACATAAATGGGTCCTGGATACGGGAGAGTTTATTGAAGCACACAGCCTCTCCGTAGGAGATGTCTTAAAAGTACACAATCAAGTCTATATTTATATAACTACTCCTCGGTGTGCTGTAGTTAAAGGCATCGAAGAATTAGAAGAAGAGCAGGATGTCTACTGCACTACAGTAGATACTACTCATAAGTTTGCTTTAGCTAATGGCTTGATGACTGGTAATTGCACAGAGATTATGGAGGTTTCTACTCCTTATGAAACGGCGGTTTGTAATTTAGCTTCTCTATGTCTTCCTAAGTATGTGGAGGACGGGAAGTTTAACCACGCCAAACTGCATAAAGTGGTGAAGAGTGGGACTAAGAACTTGAATCATGTCATAGACAGAACTTTTTACCCTTTAAAGAAAACCAGTAAGAGTAATTTTGCTCACCGACCTATTGGGATTGGTGTGCAGGGTTTAGCGGATGTTTTCTTTTTACTAGACTTAGCTTTTGATTCTCCTGAAGCACGCACCTTAAATGCTCTTATATTTGAGACGATATACCATGCTGCGTTAGAGGCTTCTTGCGAGTTGTCAGAAAAATATGGATCTTACTCCACATTTGCAGGCAGCCCTGCTTCTCAGGGTATTCTCCAGTTTGATATGTGGAATGTTACACCCACTCAATATGATTGGGATGGGTTAAAGGAACGTATCAAAAAGGGTGGTTTAAGAAATTCCTTATTAATTGCTCCTATGCCCACGGCATCTACTGCGAGCGTGTTTGGTAATAATGAATGCTTTGAGGCGCAGACATCTAATGTGTATAAGCGGCAAGTATTAGCTGGAGAGTACGTCGTTATCAATAAACACCTGATTAAGAAATTAGAAAAATTAGGCTTATGGGATAAGGAGATGCGCGATGAGATAATTTCTAGTAACGGTTCTATCCAGAATATTTCTAGCATTCCTGACGATGTAAAAAGTGTCTATAAAACTGTATGGGAAATATCCCAGAAGGTTGTCATTGATCTAGCTGCGGATCGCGGAGCATTCATTGACCAATCCCAGAGTATGAACTTATTCCTCTCTAGTCCAACCGTCGCACAACTCAATTCCGCTCTCTTCTATGGGTGGAAAAAAGGTCTCAAGACCGGCATGTATTATCTGCGAACCAACGCAGCTATGCAGGCGCAGAAGGTCACTACTAAAATATTAGATATGAATAATGAGGAGCAAATGTCTTGCTCTCTCGATAACCCACAAGATTGCATTGCGTGTAGTTCTTAAGAGTGTAGGAGAAATCACATGAACAAGTATTCCATCTTTCCCATTAATTACCCAGAATACTGGGAAGCTTATAAAAAACAGCAACACGCTTTTTGGACCGCCGAAGAGCTAGACTTTGCTATGGATCTAAACGACTGGTTTACTAAACTTACGGACGATGAAAGGCACTACATAACATATGTACTAGCTTTCTTTGCTCAATCCGATGGTATAGTAAACGAAAATCTAGCAGTACGCTTTTACTCTGAGACTTCTATTCCTGAAGTAAGAGCTTTTTATACCGCCCAGATGTTCATAGAAACAGTTCATGCAGAAGTGTACGGGCTGCTCATAGAGACGTATATTAAAGATAACGTAGAAAAAGCCAAATTGTTCGATGCCATTAACCATATTCCGGTTATAGCAAAAAAAGCTGAGTGGGCACTAAAATGGTTAAACAGTGATAAGAGCGAAGCGCACAGATTAGTCGCATTTGCTATCGTGGAAGGTCTATTCTTCAGCGGCTCTTTCTGCTCAATCTTCTGGTTAAGAAAAAGAGGTTTAATGAAAGGTCTAGCTACCGCCAATGAACTCATTGCTAGGGATGAAGGTCTACATGCAGAATTCCCCGCCATGAGGTTTAAAACCGAAAACTTCTATATAAGCGAAGCGGATTTTCGTGAAATTATTATGGAAGCCGTAGAGATCGAAAAAGAATTCGTAAGAGATGCCCTGCCGGTAAGACTTATCGGTATGAATGAGAAACTCATGTGCGAGTATATCGAATATACAGCCGATAGACTGTCTCGGAGATTTAACTTCTCCAAGGTATACAATACGGAAAATCCATTCGATTTCATGAATATGATCGACATCGATACGAAAACCAACTTCTTTGAAAGCAGAGTTACCGCCTATAAGAAACCAGCTAATACCACATTAGCCTTCGGTGCCGATTTCTAAGATTAAATAAATACCCCCTTCCTTTTCCCCCGGCGACCAGCCGGGGACCTCGGCTCCTGTCCCGATGGGGTATTACGTGTAATTAAAATACACACGAAAAATTTAGAGGTGACAAATGCAGAAGCTTGCCAAAGCCATTCTCATTATCCAGTTTTTTTCTGGAATTACTGCATTTGCTTCACCTAAAAGTACCGTCACCGTAGACGAGATTTATCACTACGCAGATAAGGATCTGGATTTCCAAGATCCTAAACTACTAGCGTCTATCGCCAAAATAGAAAGTAACTACCACTTCAGAGCCGTTAATATCTATAAAGGCACCATCTACTATGGATTGATGCAGATATCCTACCAGACAGCTAGAGCCGTTGGATTTAAAGGACACCCTAAAGACTTGATGAATTGGAAAATAAATCTAAAATATGCAGCAAAATACCTAGAACTACTCATCCCGAAACACATAACCCTGCGCAGGGTTATAGCGTCCTATAACGCCGGGACCGTTTACCTGTGCCGTAAACGATGCCCACCTGGGCAATTCGTAAATGAAGGTTACGTCACCTCAGTAATGGAGGTATACACAAGTCTGAAAAATGTAGCAACCGAATAAACCCTCTGGTAATATGGAACCATACACCACATTACCAGAGGCACCACCTTGGACATTTTCAATCCTACGCAAAAAATTACTGCCAAGCTTTTCTACAATCTTATCGCACAGTTAGAAGGAGATGAGCGGCTCGGCGCGTTGAAAGCGCTTTCTGTTTTAGTGCCTATCACGGAAGATGGGTTCATGACTGCCAACGGGGCATCTCCTAGATCAGATTTTTTTGTGCAATGTTTTGACGGGATACTTGGTGTTTCTTTAGCTTTAAAGATGCTTGAGGATGATGGTTTGGTACCTAAGACGATGGGTCAGATCCATCAGAAAAAGGCGGTCAAGCGTTTAACGGAAGCGGATGCGGCATTAAATCGCATTGAGAGCATGCTTGCTTTAGCTCCAAGTGCTAATGGACTGAGTAACTAGATTAAACCCACATGCAATTTAGAATTTTAATTTTAAAAGATCCGCATGCAGAGGCTAGGGGATTTAGTCTTAAAGGCATTAAGGTTCCGCTTAGGGATTGGTGTCCAAGAGATTGGACGGAAGATGTCTCCACGTTTAACGGGAAGCGTTTACTCAAAGGTCCCTACCTAGAGTTTTGGCGCTTATCTTGTGATGATTTGATCCGTGCGCGTCCGCAGCTTGAGAAGTGGCTTAAGGGCGCAGACCATCTACTTGTACCTACGGAACACTGCGATGTAGCGCCGATTGAGCGCATGGAAGAGGCATGGGGGAAATAGGTTGCGCAGAAAAATAACGTGCGATTTAAATTTCCAGGTAATAGTGGTAGAAAGGAAAAAATTCCATGCACAGATCCACTACGTAACGGAGAATATGCGTATCACAGCGGACAGGAGTTTTGAAGCGCAAGCCGGGGAAGAACGCGGCTTGTACCTTGAGACCGGCGAGTACGACACTCACGAGTTAGCGCGTGCGGCAGGTAAAAAGATTGCCGTAGAATTAGCCGAAGGTTTTCGAGAAGGTTTCGCCGCACTTGCCGCAAAATATAAAGCGGAAGAGGATGCTATCATAATCCATTAGGATCGACAGCCGCAGCCGCAATCCCCTCCACGACACCTCTCATGATAACCAAGGTCGCATTGACTACACTGATCCCCTTCAAGTTTGAATCTCCAAACTAGCCACCCACGTTCGTCACGCTCGACATCGGATGCGGTCACATCAATTCCTAGAGGACTCACGGATGTGCCGACTGCTCGGTTGAGATCACGCATCAGGACCTCGGCGAAAAGTTTAGTTGGATAACGTTTAGCTTCGTCGCGGTTCTCAGTGAATCGCGGCGGGTAAGATGCTTTCCACCATTCGCGCTTCATATCCTCTCCTAAGAATTTGCAAATTTTTCTATCTCCGCCTTAGCTTCGACGGTAGAGGCTACGCGCCCGTTGACGTATACCACATTGCTGCCGATGCAGTCAGCACCTAGCCACGCACGCCAATGCGTCCAATCCGGGTCAATGAAGTTAGACAAGAATACCTGCGGTAGCTGCCAAAACATCGGATGGTAGCGCCCAGCAAACTCGCCTGAACCTTGCTTGTGAAAACGTAGCTCAACGACAGATACCCCGCCATCGACTACAACCTCCTCGTCCCACACAATTTCGCCGTCTTTTTTAAGCATAATTGCCTCCTCCCTATCCTATCGGCAATACTCTAGAAAACTTTAACCCCTAAGATTTAACTTATGGACTTTACGTAGGTTTACTTTTAAAGGATCTAAATGGCTAGTTTTATTAAGAAAATAGTTGAATATAATCAGCAAGTTACTGGAGGCGCGTTAGGTGGTATTCTTTTAGCTTGGGAGTTTGATCCTTCGCTTTTCCAGGAGGTTTTAAAGGCGAGTATAGCGGAGATGAAAAAAGCGGGGATCCCTTACGATTTACTTCAGGCTCGCAAGCCGGGAAGTCCAGAGCAGATGTTAGAGCAGGGATTTAATTTAAGCAGCCGTGCTACCGGGAATGATTGGAGTCATATCTCGATAGGTTTTATACCGAAGCTAAATAGTGAGGAGGTCCCTTCGATTTACAATACGGCAAAGAGCCATGTTCCTACTTATAAGTTATTAAAAATTTCTACTTTGGAGGCTCCTACTTCTGGATTAAATTATTTGGTTATTGATTTAGATCTGCCATCTAGAGAGGTACAATTAAAAAAAGCGTTACGTAGTAGGTTTGATGATTTTGTAACTGGGGAAGATAGGGGTTATCCAGAGAGACCTCATGTTTCTATTCTAGGATTTAAGAAATCAGAGGATTCTAAAGTTAAAGCGTTGATCCCTGCTTTGAATAAAGTGATACAGGGTAAGACAGCTAAACCTGAAGCTTTGCAGTTCTGGCAAGCATTTCAAGTGTTGAAGCATCTAAAGGTTTAACCAGCCCAGCTAAAAGTGGAATTTGCTATAATTAAATATCTTGCTTTGTTAACAACAGTAAAACAGCTAAATACATCCAAACTTAATACAGTATAAGCTGGAAACCACGCTTTAGCTAAAGGCACATCGTCTGTAACTACGACAAACTTAACATTAGGTAACAAACTAGTTACATAAGCGGCTGCGTCTTCAAAGAATTTTTTAGGTAAAAAGAGACCTTTTCCAACATAATCACCTCCCCTAAAATTTATGACGCAAGTGTTATCATCTACACCAGAGGCTTCCAATAATGGGACATTATCAGGAACATTAAACCATGTTTTTATTTTACCGCGTGAATTCAGTAGATACTGCTCTGTTTGGAAGAACCCGACAAGTCTAGTGCCATCGGCAATTTTAAATAACTCGGGACTATATTTTTGACGATTGATGTCTCCACCATTAGCATCTATTTCACTGAAATTGCGATAGATCTGCTCTGTTGGTTCCCCTAAATCGCAATTAAAGTAAGGTTGCCCCAAAAAATCCCTTGGGATATGAAAAGCATATCCTAAATGCTCGGCAACACTCCTACAAACAGCGTATTGTCATAGATGATTTCCAAATCTTCCCTGAAGTAATACACTCAGCATAGGATCCCTAACGCAAAATTTTTAGCAAAATCTAAATTACCATAGATTAGCTTCTAATTCCATCCTTTAGTTTAAGAAAGGCTTCTAGCCTGCCTTGTTTTTCCATTTCAGCCACGGCATCTTTGAATTCTGGATTCTTATAATTCTTTACAGCGAGTTTCTTTAAAGGCTCGCTTTTAATTCTTGGATCGATACGTGCTTGCCATACACCTTCGTAGGCAAATTTCCACATATGGCTGAGTATTTCATTTTCGACAATCTGATCTTTTTCGTCCTCGCTAAGGGTGTGAAAGTCCAGAGATAGGCGTTTTAAAAGGCGCTCACGTTGCTTTTCTGTTAATGCACCCCAACCTTGAAACCGAGACATAAATTCAGTTTTATACCTGCTCCATCCATGCTTAGGACTGTCGGCTGGATACATTTTATATTTGCTAATTTCCTTTACGGCAGCTTGGTAGCGAGCATTAACCTCAGGCTGATCTCGTAAATAGGCGTCTTCTCCACCCTCTTTAAATAGCTCTCTAGATCCTTTTTTAAGTGCATTACCCTTGCTAATGAAGTCATCGTAGGCGTGGGTAAGTTCATGCATCAGCGTTTCGCTGTAATGGTTTAAGAACTCGTCTACGTCTTTACGTGTAACATTTTTATATTGTTTCTCGTCATCCCACTTGTCATGAAAAAAATCGGTATAGTCGGCATACACATAAAGATGTTTGTTATGCTTATTATACTCGCCAAGATTGGTATTGCCACTGCGTTGATGGAGGAAGGAAATATCCACACCGGAATTTTGCACGAAATTATCTAGAGGTCCCTTATACGGGACGACTTTTAAACCTATATCAAAAAAAGTTATGTGATCTTTTTTGGCTCCTGTATAGGAGCTTAGCCGATGTAGGTTTTGAATCCCTCTATCACCGAGCGCTTTCAAGATAGCATCGCTTAGCTTCTCTAGCTCGCGCTGCGTGTTGGGGGCGGATAGAATCCGGTATTTTCTAAGGATTTTAGCTTTTAAACTCATGAAAATAATCTAACTTACACATTACAAATAGCCTCACACCTCACGCAGAAAAATCCACCAGGACCAACTTCCATGTGCTTTTCAGCGGGTTCCCAGCGGTGGTAGCACTCCTGAAATGCTGACAGGGCTGTTTGTTTGACCGCGAAAGTACGTGACTTGTAACTTTCAAATGTCCTCAGCTAAAGCTTTTTGGGTTTGAACTAGGGTTTTTAAACAACTTTCCGCACTTAAAAGAAAATCCCGAGTTTCTTTGCTTTCAATAAAGCCGTAATCGACGAAGGTCGCACCCTCCCAGTCAAAACCCGCACCCTTTGAGAAGGCTGTAAACAGTGTTAGCTCCCCCTCATGTAACGTGTCAAGGTATAGAGCCATACTACCGTGCTCCACGACAAGGTAGTTGTATGGTATTGTCATATTAGTTGTCCTGCATCAAAGTGTTCGTTCTTAATACCGAGGGACACTCCGCAAGCAATCTGGCTTCCTTCGGGTGCATGTGTTGGACAAAAAGTTACACAAACACCGTCTGCATAGATGCTAGTGTAATCTTCAGTCAATTCCACAGCACACACAGAACACGGAGCGATTTTTTGAACATATTTGAAACTACCAACACTCCAGGTAATTACTTTTTCATCTGGAAGTTCGGACAATTCTAGATGTTGCTTATATTTACCTTCCATGATCTCGTTCAGCCACGGATCTTTAGCAGGTTCACGCCCGACCAACTTTGGATTCATGGGATCAGTAAGATCATAGATCGCATCACCTTGACCATACATGAAGTATCTCTGAAACACAGAGGCTTTTTCAGCGTGTATATTGCGCTTAATCATTGCAGACACCCTGAATTGCTGCTCAGGGGTTAGATTCAAATACTCTGTGAGATTCTCTATTAAGTCGCGCATTTTTACCCTCCAACTTTTGGTTCATGTCGTACCACTTTTTTTTGTATCCGTGCAGCACGTTGCTTGAACTCTACCTTTTTCAGTGTGCGTTTCAAGTCTTGCATGTTGCGGGTAATCTCTTTGAGAGACGCCTTGAGATTGCGATTAAGCATCACTGAGGATTCTTCATCATAGGGGTAAATTCGCACCTCGACTTTCAAACCCTTAACTAACGGCAGCATGTCCTCGCTAAACACTATGGCGATCTCTTTTTCAGAGAGGTTGTGCATCTTATAGCCAGCCTTAGGCACGGCGGATAACGTGTACGTTTTATCATCCCGAGCCGTCTTGAAATCTGGAGAATTGACAAAAAGCTCTACCTCGGCACCCTCTAGTTGTCGCTGTTGAAAGTGCTTAAAGAGCAAACCGTTCGCCGTACATTCCGCAAAAACTTGTTCCACTTGCATCAAAGACCCCCAAAAAAAATGTCAGGCGTCTTATATACTTAGAATCCATAGACTTCAAGCCTTGGAATTTGACTATTTTTGTGCTATGTCCTAGCGGACACCGGAGGTGAAATGCTTATACTTTATTGGGTTTTGGCTTCTGCCATAGCTTTATTTATCTATGCCTCTGTGCAATGGCGGCTGCGCCATATCACAGCTAAGGTACGCAGCACACTAAAGAAGCAGAAAAATCGGGTAGCCAATGTGTCTCATCTGTCGCTAGAAGTGGGCGATCGTCTCTTAGTAGCTATGGATGATGAGGGTGTTTTGACCGGGGAATGGGAGGAGATGGATGTCGTCTCTGTATCTGTTCTACACAACTACAGTAAGGATCCGCAAAAGCTAGATCCTTACGTTTGTGTGGGTGTGAAGCACTCCGAGCTTATATGCTTCAATTACACCATGTACTGTGCAAACAATAGAGTGAAAATGCTGACACATTCATAAAGCATCTGTCTCTGGTTCATATTCCATATCGGGCTCTTCAGCTTCAGGCAGGCTTTCCACCTCGATATCAAATGGGTAATTTTCAATATACCATTTGGTGTACGAATCTTTTGCATCGCAGGTGATCTCTTCCACCTCGGCATAATCAGTGCCGTGGTCGTGCGCTTTCGCACCCCAAAACTCATAGGCACCGATGCCATTATTCCCCACCGACCATTTAGTGATGGAAATGTTTACCTCGTCCTCCCCCACTTCCACCGGGATCACTGCATCCGGTGTGCTGAAATGTAAAGATTCGGGTAGTTGGATTTTTCGGAAATTCGTAGCGGCTAGCCATTCGGACAAATACTTGTCGTCTTGACGCATGCGATCCTCCTCTGCGGAAAGATCCTTGCCGCCCATATCTTTGAAGCATTTTAAAACCCAAGCGGTAGCGATGCTGCGAAGTCTGTCCATTGTAGGCTCCTGTTTGAAATTCACTTTATATAATATTTTTGATAGGTTGTTCCATCCATGCTTTTTCTTCTGCCGACACTTGCTTGCCGTTAAGGATTTTGCGGTAAATATCATATTTTTTCTTGATAATGCCGAGAACTTTGTCATCCCAGTTGTTGTTAGCCGCTTTAATCCAATACACGTTGACGGGGTTTGTTTGACCGATCCTATGTGTCCGGTCCTCTGCTTGGGAGATATCGGCGGGTGTCCACGGCAGATCATTAAATATTACTTTGTCCGCTTTGGTTAGCGTAGCGCCTACGGCGAGGGATTGACGGGTGGAGACTAAAATCCTTTTAGTTCCATTTTGAAATTCGTGTTTTGCCGCTTCCCGCACATCATCGCTTAATTGTCCGTGGTGTAGGATGGATTCCTCAGGAAAGGCATTGTGGATTTTTATAACCACGTCTACCGAGTCAGAAAAGACCAGCATGTTAGATTCGGAGGAGTCCAACATCTCTTTTATAAACTCAATTGTGGCATTAGCTTTAGCTAGCGACACGTCCGCTTTCATAGCGGCGATTTCTTCAAAAGGGATTTTTTTAGTGAAGTCTGGGCAAGGGACGACTTCTAGCTCAATGATTTGTGTGGTCTTAGTAGGCAGATCTTTCAGCACTTCATGCTTCGCCTTCGTTTTGTAGATCTCTTGGATCTTATGCCACGTCCCGCCGATAGTAGCATATTTGAGGTCTCGTTTGCTTGTGAAAAATCCTGGACGGATCAAGTCGATTTGCGTGTATAATTCGTCCTTTTTATTCTTGATTGCGGTACCGCTAAGCAGGATCTTATGCGCAAATAGAGGTCCTAGCGCACGGACGGTTTTTGTAATAAGTGCTTTTTCGCTTTTGATATTATGACTTTCATCAATGATGATAAGATCAAAGCCAGCTTTTTCAATGGCAGGTTTAAATTTATCGAGCGATGCAAAATTGACGGAGGCAACCTTAACCTTCGTAAGATCAGGAAGTCCGAATTTTTTTAAGTTTTTTGGCGTGAGTTCCACCGTATTTTTATCGTTGAACACGGTTGGGTAGAATTTTTTCGCTTCCTGAATCCATGTCCGGCGAACAACTTTAGGACACACGACTAAAATACGTTTGTTGCGGATCGCTGCCCATGACAGTGAGATAAACGTCTTACCTAGTCCCATCTCTGCACCGATGAGGCATTGACCATTTGTGGAATCAATAAACCGGATAAATTCGTTTTGAAAAGGGAAAGGTACAAAGTCAGGGTCAAGCAATTTCGTGACTTCAGCTATGGGAGCCGTCAGCTTTGCTTGCGCTTGATCGAGTGCTACACGTTCAGCGGCAAGGTCGTCCGTAAAGATAGTCCAATCAGGAATGATAGCAGTAGCCTTTTGAAGGATTTCTTCAGCTAAAGCTAAATTGTCCGTCACTCGTGCCCATGCACCATAAATGTCCACCTCCTCTGCACTAGGGGCGATCACTTCAACTATGCCGGAGATTTGTCCGGTTTTGTTGCTCAGGAGGTTGTTTAAAGCGGAGGAATATGAAAAACGAAAGCAATATTTGCCATTCACTTTATGACAAACAAAAAGCTCACGGTCCTGTTTGCTGTTCAGCCGATCAAGGGCTTTTTGCAGTGTTATCGGCTGAGAAGTAAGTTTTGTCACCGCTGCCGCAAGATTCGGGATATCATTCACAACAAACCCTAGCGCGGTGATTTCGGCTTTATAAGCGCTAAAATCAAACTTTGACAGGTTAACGCTAGGGACATAATTGCGATCCAGAGATCTATCCCACCACAAACCCAAGTGCTTGCTCGCTGCAACATACTTAGCGCGGATAAGCGCAGGTATCGCACCTTCATGCTGCATGACAAGAGATGCACCATATCGAGCGTCAAGCACAATGAAAGTAGGGGTGATGGTGATATTGCTCACCACCGCAACAGTCATTTGCTCATCTGCCGCATAGGTACCCTCAACGGCTGCACGAGCATCTTCCCCAAACACCGGGAGAAGCTGCGTCTTTAAATACTTCTTAAGCGTGGCTGCCATCTGCTGAGCATGACCGCGAACCCTCGGCCAACCAAGGTAGTCGCCTTGATTAAACCCGGCGTGATTGCGCTCTTGTACCTGATCGATATTGTACAGGTAGTCGCCCATTTTAATCAGTAATTGGATCATCAAAAAGCCTCCTCGCTAGTGCCATATCCCTTATCGGCATAACACCAGAAAGCTTTAGCCGGTAAGCTATAACCCATTAAATTTATTAGAATTTATTTTAAAAGTGCTGATTGCTTTTCTTGTAAAATTCCAGTATAGTGGGGGTACACTTTCTGGAGGGTTAACACTATGCAACACGTCAAAATTCGTAATGATTTATTCCTTGTTCAGCATTCGCCTGCCAAGGCGAAGCGTTCGGCACCTGTAAGCACTAATCATTTGTGGTTATTTGATCGTTCGGGTTCTATGTATGGTTTGTTGCATAGCTTGATCCACGATTTGAAGGGTCTTGTCCGCACTTTAAAGCCTAGCGACACGGTGACTCTTGGGTGGTTTTCCGGTCCTCGGGAGTACAATTATATTGTAAAGGGTTTTAAAATTGCGAACGATGCGGACTACGTTACGTTAGATAAGATGCTTGACAAGCATGCTTCCACTGTCGGCATGACTTGTTTTTCTGAGATCCTTGCGAGTACGAAGCAGGTAATTGAAGACTTAAGTGTTTTCTCCAAAACGTTTTCTCTCGTTTTTTTAACGGATGGGTATCCCACGGTACCTTCTTACAATAAGGAGGTGGAGACTATTTTCAAAGCGGTTACAGACATTAGGGGATCGATTTCCTCGGCTCTGCTTGTCGGGTATGGAAACTATTACAATCGTCCTTTGATGACTGATATCTCGGAGCGGTTAGGTGCGGCGTTAACTCATTCCGAGGGGATTAAAGATTTTCGCAGTGCTGTAGACGGTTTTTTAAAGGATTCTGGAAAGAGTGCAAAGGTAAAGGTAGCCTTGGATATCCCTTATGCTAAGGGCACTTCTAAGTATCCTGTGGCTTTTTCCATTGCTGAGAGCGGTGTCAATATTCTTGCTCAGGACACTGGTGTTGTTTATGCGCCTGAAGGAGCAGAGGTATATGTTTTATCAAATGTGCGCCCTGCGAGTAGTGCAGAGATTACTCCTCGGGAAAAGGATGTAAGGCACAGTAGTGATCTTGAGGACCTTATAAAGGGTGTTTACGGTGCCTCTTATATCTTGTGCCAGTTAGGTAAGACAGATCAAGCCATGGAGGCATTGGCGACCTTAGGCGATGTGTATTTGATTGATGCTTTAACGAATGCTTATACGCCGTCAGAGTATGGTGTAGCTGAGAAAAAGATCCTCCATGCGATCAATGATCCTGATGGACGTTACTTCAAGGGGTGGAAGAAAAACTATTTACCTCCAGTAGATGCTTATTGTTTGTTAGATGTTCTAGATGAACTTTTAGATGATGGTAAGGCGCTCTTTTACCCTTACCACAAATCCTTTGATTATAAGCGTATTGGTGTAAAGGCAGAAGCTTCGGAGGATACGCCTAAGTTTCGTGCAGATCCGGTAGGTGTTCCTATTTCTTCTTTAGTTTGGAATTCAACTAAGCTCAATTTAAGTGTAGCGGCTAGGATTACTGGTAAGATCCATTTAATCGGCGAAGCTAGTAAATATGGTTTCAGTGACGACTATCCGACATGGGTACATCGCAATTATGCGCTAGTCAAAGACGGATTCCTCAATGTTAAAACCTTGCCTGTATCGCTATCTGAAGAAACCTTTACTAGCCTTCGCTCTAGAGGTTTGATTGATTCCACAGAGCGTTATATTCCTGACGGAATATATGATCTTCATTTAGATGTTGTGCCGGTTATTAATAGGGCAATGGCGGAAGGGAAAACTTCTGCCACTGAGCTTGCGGATAAAGTGCGTAAAGAGTACGAGCTTAAAGGCATCTTAAAGTCTTTGAAGTATTTCAAAGACGAGGAAGTGGGAGACGATACCGAAAAGGTGGGTGTCTTTGCATCACTTAATGATGAGCAGATTGCTTTCTTAGAATCAAATCATATCGGTAAGAATGGCTTTTCACCTAAGGTGGCTAAAGGTGAGAGCACGGATTTCTATTACGCTAAATCCTTTGAGATCAAAGTGAAGGGTCTTTCTTCTTTTCCAAAGGTAAGTGATGTGCAGGATAAAATTAAGGCAGGGAAGAAGCTGACAGTGGCGGACACCTTTGTTCATGCCGGAATTGACCTATACGAAAAAAGCGGTATGCAAAAGCAGGAGAAGGAAGTGCGCGTGGCGTGGTTGACAATTAAAATTGCTAGCCTGCTTAAAGAGCAGCGAGCAGTGTCGCGTGCCATCCAGGAAACTAAGTTTGCTGTACTGCTCGCTAAATCGTGGTTTAAAGAGTTTCAAACAAGGGAAGATAACGTACTCACAGTAGGGGACCTAACCTACACGTTTGCCCTTAGAGAAGTGAAAGAGGATTTTTGATGATTAAGACACTTCTCGTTGGAGCTACGATACAATTAGTAGCTCCAGCAGATAAAGGTTGGGCAGTCAATAAAGAAGGTCCTTGGCATTTGCAGATTTCAAACGTTGAAAATTTGAAATTAAAAGAAGCTCAGCTAAAACTTTCTATGCCCGGTTATGTGCTTACCTTTGAGGAGTTGAAAACGTCCTCATTTAGCTACAAAATGGAAGCATATTATTGCACCCCAAATCACTCCTTGTGCGAGCGAAAAGTATTTTCAGGGAAAGTGTTGACAGACCACGGAAAATTGCTAAAGTGATCCGTCTTGGTCTTTTAAAGTCAGTTGTTCCTGGCTGAGACATTGGATTTTAATCCAATGTCTCAATTTCCCCTACCTGAACCTCATTTAAATTCCAAAAAATTTCTTGGTTGTTTTCCAAGTCTACTATCCGCACGTCTTGATCTCGTAGTTCCATAATTATTTCTTCGGTAATCTCTTGTACGAAGTGGAGTGTCTCCTCGTATATGAGGAGATATTTAGGGTCTGTGAAGCCTAGGGGTAGGGTGATTTGGCTCATCCAGGATAGCCTGCACTGAGGAGTGCGACTTTTTCTAGTTGTGTGATGAGTGTGACGCCGGGTAGCAGTGTACCGGAGGGATTAGTGACTCGTTGTCCGTTGGTATTAAAAAGTTGGACTGTGGAATCTTGGAAGGTAACAACGAAATAGGGACCGACATAAAAAGCATTCAGGGGATGTGTAGCTGTCGTATTAAGGTTCATCTCGGATATGGATCCGTCCATACCGTTATAGGTGTCGTATACGGATACTCCTGTAATAAAGCGCTGGGTAGTATTTAGTGCCACCATTCCTCCTTTTTAATATAATCTGTTCTAAAGATTATATTAAAGGTTTTACAACAAGGAGGTATAAATGGCACTTACATTTTTGAATAAAAGAACGGTTGATTACCATGATGTTAATGGTGTTGGTTCTTTTACTGTTGACGTGGAATATGTTCCTAACTTTATTGCAGTTGATTTTCATGACGTACAAAAACTTGCAGGTGAGGATGTCTTATCTTGGGACTTAGTGACTACCATGAATGGTTATCAGCTCACGGTAAACTACACGACGAACTACACTCGTAAGATTAAAACAGTAATCGCAAAACTAGCAAAGGATCCTGAACAAACTATCAGCTTTGGGGCGTAAAACATGAAACCAGAACTAGGGGATAGGTCACATTGCCTTATTGAAACAGAAGGTGGTGCATGGGTAACGGGTAAGGATAGTGTTTCTATTCCGTTTAGACACAGACCGCGCTGTCCTCAAGCATGGTTTGATGATCCTCCGGGTTGTGGTCCTCAACCTTGTCATGGCGATGTAGTATTTGCAGAAGCTATCAATATGGGGCATCACTTTCGTCCTAGGTGGTTTTTAAAAATCTACTGGGAAGTAAAGCACGGCGTCAGATTGATTAGATGGAGCACGGATTAATTTAGTATGTATAGCTCCTAAAGATGAAACAGGCGTAAGCGATTACGCCTGTGCTCTTTTGCCTCACCTTCGCCCATCGAGTTTGTATACCCCAAACGATATTTGTTCGGCTCCTACAAACGCGGTAGTGTATATTGAGCACCAATATGCTTTATATAGTGATCAGGAGAAGTGGATTTCTGCTTTGCGCAGGATGCGAAATCCTTTTGTAAAAATGCATTGTGTATATCCTGATCCACTTATATTAAAAGGTAAACTAGAAACTCCTGAGTATATCGATGCGATGAAGAATATCATTGTACATACTGAGGAGTCTAAAGAGGTACTATTAAGGCGAGGTGTTAAAGCTAACGTTTATGTAATCCCTCATGGGTGTCCGGAGTATTCGCAACAAGGCTCTATCCCGAGCGAGCCTAGAATATTTTCATTTGGTTTTGGCTTGCGCTATAAGGGCATAGAGATAGCGGTCAAAACTGTAAAAAACCTATTACCAGAATTTCCTACACTCTCTTACCTAGGAGTGTTTGGAGAAAAATCCGTGCCTGCTAAGTACTATTTAAAAGATATTAAAATATTAGCCACAGGCAATTTTACCTTTTTAGATTACCAACCACTAGACGAGTTAAAGGAGCTAGCGCAAACATGTTCGCTTGCACTTTTCCCTTATGTCGGAGAGGTGTATGGATCTAGTGGTGCAGTACGCTTAGCTATGGCTTGGGGACTACCTGTAGTGACTAGTAAAGCATCTCTTTTTGATGCTCTAAAAGGGGTGGTGTTGCAAGGGGATATTGAGAATAATGTGCGGAATATACTAAGAGAGTATCCGACAAGTCAGGTAAAGAGGCAGAAAAATTTTATTGAAAATCATAGCTGGAAAAGTGTGGCGGCGGAGCATTTAAAATTATTTGGTGCCAATGAGATTCCTGTGGAGATTTGAAAAGCGTCAATCTTCGTAGTCTGCATACTCCTTGAAGGAGTTGGGATCTGCGTCAATCACATCAAAAATGATGTCCGACTTATCAAACTTGACGCCTTCGATTTTCTTCCATGAATAGCCGCCCCCTGTCTCATACAAACTATGCGGAACGTCGATAGTGACGACGCCTTCTTCCAATTGGATGATGCAGTAGACGTGGACCTCGTAGTTGCTACTTATCGTAGTCATGCGGGTATCTACGTGGTGCTTATAAAGCACGTCTAAGATCTGGTCTGCGATAAGGTGACAGATACCTCCAGACCCCACCTCGTGATCATAGCCTTCGTCATCAAGCGCCCAATCGTCGTAGACTTTTTGAGCGGCTTTCGCCATGTCTGGTGCGAGTCTCTCGACATGCTTTAGGCTAGGGAGGTTGGAACTTATGATATATTTCGCCTGAACCCTATCCTTAAACATAGTTTTTCCTTACTTTGTAACCTTTTTAACCCAAGCTAGTAGCTCAGGGTTTTTTGTAGTCAAAGCTACTGAGAATACTTCTGCCCAGTATTCGGTGTTCCTTGTTTTCGCATAATCTGAAACATCGAAAACATCTCTATTAGCTTTATCTCCACCCACTTTTTCCCAGTACTCTATAAACTCGCCACCTGTACCTTTACCTGTCTTACCGTTGTCGTCAAAACTAACTTTATATTTCCATTTTCCTCGACTGTATTCCGGCGCAAGAATGGTGTATTCTTTTCCGTCTGTAGGACTCTTGACTATATCCCCTACTTTAAGACGTTCACGCTTATCCACCACTTCATTATATTTTGCGTTGTTGGCAGCTTGATCCACTTTGAATTTATAATATTGCCTATGTCCAAGTTCGTGAATAAAACTACTGATAATTTGCGGCTCACTTTGATCGCCTTTAAAACGCACTTGATCAGTATCTACATTGTAATCCGCCTTCACCGTACTCTTCATCGCACTACCAATTAAGAAAACTTCCCCGTAAATGAGATGCCCAAAACCTGCGGCTCTTACAATAGCAGCAGCTTTCTTTATACCTGCTAATACGATGCTGCTGTGCTTTACACTATCTACGTGCAGGATTTTCATCCCTTCCACATCTACTGCATCTTCTACCGAGGCATCTTTCAACTCGGGAAAAAGCTTTTGAAAAGTAGAAAGACTCAAGCCTTCTTTTTTAAGAAGTAAAGTAGATAGCTCTTTAGGAGTCACTGAGGGTAGGTTTTTCTTAAGAAACCCTTTTTCACCCGCATAGCGCAGAAGTAACACAATCATTTTCTGGGCATCTAAGCCCGCCTCTAAATGGTGTAACACTTGAGCCGAGATGACCTTGTTTGCTTTAAAAAGTAGTACCCAGTAAGTACCATCCTTCTTAGGAGCAATGGCTATAGAAGCTCCCCCTCTAGCAGGGTAGAGATAAGTAATACCTAGATGTTGATGGTAACGAGAAACACGAGCGACTACATCATATTTATTATGTACTTGTTTTTTAAACATGTACATAATCTTACTGCTAAGCACCTAGTAAGGACAGTCATCGACGCCCCCTAGATGAAATAGGCTCAGCCAACTCTTTAAAAAGCATAGGAGGACCGACAATGGTATTGCAACAATACCAGAACCCTTTTATCAGGATTCTTTTAGTCCCCTCCACACTTCCACAACGAGGACATGAATCAAGTATTAGCCTTGTCAACGTCAAGATCTTCCCATCTATAAACTACAGCCAAGGTACCTGAACCTTCTCCAGGTCGGATATGCCCTAAGTCGGGGCTGTATATATGGTAGTGCCCACTACTTTCAATACTAGTGATTTCACCTTCTACTCCTTCCCTAGGAAGCTTAATCGTATCACCCACCTTGTATTTAGGCATGAGAGTTTTGGCGTACTCCCTCTCTAAATTTTTAAGCGGCTTAAAGCTGAGATAGGAAGCCTCGTCTAAAATCTCTACAAGACCGGCATCGGGACTCCAATCATCTAACCTTTGAGCAAGAGCATACCCGTCCCAATCAAAGCCATTATTCAAAGCTTCAGTTAGCTCTTCTTTCGCACTCTCCTCATTACAATCATCACCCAACGCTTTAAGCCAAGCTAGGCACTTAGGATACAACTTATCCACAACCGCTTGGATCACTTCCGGTGAATGCTTGTTCGGACGACGCGCCATGTGTATTTCCCTATAGAAAAGGGAAATATTAACCTGCGAAAAGACTGCAAGGCAAGATCGAACCCTAGCACAGCGAAATTAAATTTCTTGCATTTTTACGACAAATGTGACATCATTAAAAGATGTATATACGCCGAGTAAATCTAGCCCGAATATGAACCTTGACAGGTTTCGTTTCCGCTAGTAACGGTTAGATATCTATTGGACCCATAGCTCAATGGTTAGAGCAGCAAACTCATAATTTGTTGGTTCGGGGTTCGAGTCCCTGTGGGTCCACCATTCTCCCTTCTACCACCTGATTTGCCCCTCTTTTAGCTTCTTAAACGTAATCCTTTCTACTTCCATCTTTTCTTCACCTTTATATTTTAACGTCTTCAAAACGCTCCTAGCATCGCGGCATAACGTGCGAAAACCATCTGGCTCCAAGGATGCCGAATGGTCTGTGCCCCGCCAAGTGCGATCTAGTGTGAAATGCCGTTCGATGTATGTAGCGCCTAGGGTAAGGGCGGCAATATCGGCGGCAATTCCTAGGTGGTGCCCGCTAAATCCTACAGCTTTTACCCTACCTTGGTACTTGGTAATCAGGTTAGGGATCTCAAGCAAGCATACATCTTCAAAGGCGACGGGGTACCCAGAAGTGCATGAATATATTACTAAATCTTGATGTCGTTTATTGACCTCAAAAAGTGAAACAATTTTTTCGATTTCATCCTCTTCAGTCATTCCCAGAGACAAATGTATCTCACCTGTAAAACCCGTGATTAGTTCCATCAACAGAGGCTTGTTTAGGTTACACGCTGACGGCACTTTGATCATTTTTGGTTGTAATGTTATTATTTCCTTTGCTGACGTTACGTCCCACACCGAAGTGGAGTACTCTATGTGAGCCTCATCACACCAACGCTTTAGCTGTGCATGTTCTTCGATAGTGAACTCTAACCGTTCCCTGTGTTCGCCATAGCTTGCCCCATAGCTATTATACCCATTAGGGTGTGGAGCGTTGTACTCTTCCTCCGTAAGAAGCTCTCTAATGCAACGTTTTTGGAATTTTACAACGTCTGCTTTAACAATGTGGCTAGCCACTTCAATCATCTCTTTGGCTATTTTAAGCTCACCCTTGTGATTGCACCCGATCTCCGCTATTAGTTTAACGTTCATGTTGATTCTCCGTGATAATGTTTTTTCATAGCCGCCTCCGCCATGTACCAATCCTCCGGTTCATCAATGTCAATAGCCGTATATTCTGGCATCTCGAAAATTTCAACCTTAGTTGATAACCTATTTTTAAATATTCTAATATTCTTCACGGAATTGACGTAAAATGCTCCGTTTTCCATAAGCGTCCCTGCGAAGTCTTGGCGTCGTGGTCTATTTAGGTAGTCATAGTTTATGGGAGAACCAGCGTCACCCCAAAAAAATCTCTTTACTCTTGAGCAGGACAAGACAGAAGATTTTCCCCCGCTGTTCAAATATCGGAGAATTCCCCCCTCGTAGTCTTCCGTCCTGGTCAAAGGGCAAGTTGCTTGAGATAATAAAAAGATCGTCTCATCAGAGATGTGTTGTTTCTCTATAAACTCCAAGATAACACTTTCTGTCGTTGATGCATCCTCTGCATTTTTGGGATCTCGGTCGTAAATCTTAACTTTGCCAAAAGCAAAGTTGCTAACTACATCTTTGATATCCAGGTTATCCGTCGCTACATATATCTTATTGATGCTTTCGACTGCCGACAACGCCCGTAGGTTCCAATATACTAGTGGCTTCCCGCAGAAATCCTTTATGTTTTTCAATGGTATCGACTTGCTTCCACCACGCACAGGGACGAAAGCAATTAAATTAGGAGCCATGATGTCCTGCCACATAAGTGAGTTAAATAATTTAGGGTAAACATTTAAATAGACGTAAATAGGTTTGGGGATCTTTATGTTGTTCTTCAGTTAGAGTAAATTCTTTTATAAGCGTAAGAAATTTATCTACATCCTCACTCCAGTGTTCTCTTGAGAAAAACTCTGCTGTTTCCTCCAGTGAAGTTGGCGGTTTGGTATAAACTATATCCGCAGCAGAGTAGTAGGTTTTACCCAAGACTATAACTTTTTTACCTAAACAAAGTGCCTCAAATCCAGCGGTGCAGCTTACGGTAATAACGTAATCCGCAGCATTCATTAAATCAAAGCCGTTCACATCTCGGCCTAAGGTAAGGGTACCTTCTAGTATCTCTTCATCGTCTGGTGCTTTGGGGTGTCTTTTATAAATAACCTCATATTTGCTACTATCAATAACTCGTGTACACCATTGTTGGAAGCACTTCGTCTCTTCAAATGTTGAGCCGAAACCGGGAATGTCCTGTCTGACCAGATGGGTCAGAACTTGAAGAGGAACGAAAACTAATCTCTTTGTCTTGTCTAAACCATAGCGTTCAAAAATCTCATCTTTGCTATATATAATATTGCCCTGTGCGGCATCCTTAAGAGATGCTAACCACGGCAGATCTAACTGAAGTGTGTCTTTGCGCTGTTGGTATATGCGGGGAAGGTTGCTGGTTGTATGGAAACCCCCAAAGTTGAAAAGATACCAACTTGGTTTCCTATACATCCACATGGAGGTGAAATCTTTGTGAGTCCTGTCAAGCCTACAACTCAGGACATCTTGGCATATTACCGGAATTCCTCTAGAGCTGAAAAAGTCGTTTAAATAAACATCCTCATTCCAAAACACGACTCCCGTAAAATTATATTTATCACATAAAGGGTTCAATGTATTATCTGACAAATAGAACCAAGGGGAGTCTATGGTTTCAACTACAACGTTAGAATACGAGGAGATATTCATGCTCGTTACCAACTCCGGAGTAGTTAAGATTACTATTTTTTGGCAGTAGTCTTTTAAACGACCTACTATGTCAACAAATAGTGAAAGTGGCCAGTCCCAAGGTGTCATAAATAGTAGGGTCTCGGCTTCGGTTAAATTTTTATAGTGCGTGTTCATACCTAAGCTTTTAGACCCCAAAATTCCAGCCAAGCCTTTTCTCCCAAAACTATTGGAGGTTGACCTTGAACACAACTCGGTGTGCCATCGTCTATGCGTGTTATTACGGTACCATCTGTGTCGATTAACTTCGTCTTACACTTATGAGCCGCCATAACAAAGGATCGCTCTATTACATGTGCTAACGTACCACATCTCTGACCACCCTCATCTTCAAAATTATAATTAGATATGACATCTAATAAGATGTGGAGTATATCGACTCTCCCATAAAACATTGACCCAGCAATAAAAACATCTGTTCCATTTGAACCTATACGATTAGCAAATTCGGTGACCCTAGGTTTAGTTTGAGGCAAAGTATAGTGCAGTGGTAATAGATGTCCCTTAGGACCCACAAGACCAATCGTAAAATCTTCTTTCAACTTTGTTACTATGGATGGGTTAAGGAGCGTAGTAAGTAAATCAGTTCGCCATTGCTTATTTAACTTTGTATGTAGCTTTAAAAAATGTGAGTATTTACCTAGTATTCTAGTTTTCACCGTCGTAATAAAAGGTAATATATCCTTACCCCTGTTATCATAGCTGTCTATGGTAGCTGTAGTTGAAAACTCTCCCACAACGGCAGCAACATCATAATGTTTATCTTTGGTGGTGGTGATAAATAAATCAATTTCTTTAGAAGAATAACATTTTAACACCTCAGCTAGGATTTCTCTCAAAATATCTGGGTAATACGCATGAATGACTACGGCTAATTTAGTAGTCTCGTAACTTACTTCTGTTTTGCTGCTTCCGGTTTGGTTTGCCTCTGTTAAGGCTTCTTTTGTCGCTCGTAAATAGGCATCGCCAAACTTTATATCCGGCTCTAAATGTGCGCCCTCTCCCCACTCATTCCACGCATTTATAAATACTGTATTATGATGGCTTTTTTTAAATGAAGCCAACAACCTCTCTCGATACATCTCAGGTGTTGATCCATAAAAAATGTGTGCAGCTTTTCCCCGTCTCGGTGTGTTGTCCCACGATGGGCAAACACATTTGAAGACCTTAAACGGTTTGTCTCCGCAGACTAGTCCCTTATAGTTATAAATTTTACCACTGAAATTTTGGACTGGGGTAGGCGCTGGGTCAACGAAGAGGTCGTTGCTTTGCACACCATGAGGGGGAAATTCAAGAGCGCAATCAAACGAAGTGTGATCCTGTGACCCTCGTGTAAGAGTATTTACCACATATAACTCCCCTATTCCATTCTCTCTACACCACTCCCGCCAACGCATAACTGTAGCTGCGATATCTTGAAAAAGGTCTAGGCGATATACGCTAATAAGAGGTTTACCCTCAATGCGAATATACCGTGGGTCTAACAGATAAGGTTTCAATGACGCTATAAAGGCAATGTCGTCTTCAGCGTTATGCCTCTGCTGCACCAATATCTCATTTTCCGACCCATCCCACCGCCTACTCCACGTTTCATTAGCCCACATTAAACAAAATGGCATGTCTAGAGAACTATCTCTTAAGAACATCTCTAATGGCTTGTCAAGTAGTTTGCGCCCATTAAACCAATAGTAGTAGAAACAAAACCCTCCAATACCATACTGCTTTGCTAAGTCAATTTGATGACGAAAAGTCTGAGGATTCATCAAATCGTAGTAGCCATCGCGTGGAATGTGTGGCTGGTAATGCCCCTCAAAAATAGGAGTGGCTTTTTTAACATTCGTCCACTCGGTGAAACCCTCGCCCCACCACTCATTATTTTCAGGTACTTCATGGAATTGAGTGAGATAATAACAAATCACCTGAGCCATCATTTGCCCTTCTTAATTATTAAATAATTATTAAATAATTAATCTATGAAGCGCATGAGAACAGGTGATTATGTGGCTGGGATGGTGGGATTTGAACCCACGAAGAAGCTTCCGCCTCTTGCCAGAGTCAAAGTCTGGTGCCTTAAGCCGCTCGACCACATCCCGATAAAAAATCAAGGTGTAGCCTCACTGTCGCAATGTCCTATTGTTGAAGAAACCTCGAATATTTTAACATACAAATCCTTTTAAATATTGGAGCGGATGATGGGACTCGAACCCACTTTCTTCAGCTTGGAAGGCTGACGCTAGACCAGTTTAGCTTCATCCGCAACCTTGTGGAGCCGATAGGGAGAATTGAACTCCCTCCCGCACACTGGCAGTGTGCCATGCTACCGTAACACTTTATCGGCATTGGTGGAAGTAGTGGGACTCGAACCCACGAAAAACTTGGTTGCAAACCAAGTGCAATTGCCGCTATGCGATACCCCCATTACGAACCTTTAGACTTTTCTCCTTTCCTTTAGTGGGGTGAATGACGGTACTCGAAACCGCATTATGCCGCCTTCACAGGGCGGTGATCTTCCTCTTGATCTACATCCACCATGTGGCTGTTAAGATGGCTCCCCAGGTCCGACTCGAACGGACATTTTCTTGATTAACAGTCAAGTGCATTGCCAAATCTGCCACCGGGGAATAAGTACACTCCTAGCACACTTAGAAACTAAAAAACCCCGCTTCATCGGCGGGGTTTTGGTTTCTTCTTAAGACTGTTCTTTCAGCTTAAACCAATACCCCTAGAGCCATTACCGGCTCCATGATTTGCTTGGTTATTTTGCTGAACGAACATTTTCTAACTCCAAAATACTCTATGAGGGATTTTCCCTACTCTTTTAATCTTAGCACCACTTTCGCCGGAGTCAAGATTTTTTTTTGGATAATTCTGAGATCCGCCAAGCTAGGTTTTCCCTAGCTGTCTTTTCCCACTCTGTCTTTACATAATAGATGCGTTTTCTTTTAAGAAGCGTTTTAAGAAACTTGATATGACCTTTAAGAAAGGCTTTTTCTCCGTACACATCTGCTAGTTCTAATCGCACATTTTCACTGTCTTGCAAAAACTCTTCTCTAGATTGCGCGAAGCTTTGCAGATCTAAGTCTAAGACTAGTTGTGTGAGCTTAGAAATATTCTCCTGGTCTTTATCATGATGCCCGGTGGCATTTATAGCTTCGGTAACCGAGACGATATCTAAATCAATCCTAGACTCTAAAAGAGACGAGTCGGACTCAAAATGTATCTTTAGTTTATTGATCATATAAAGCGAGATGGACATGGCTTCATTGATGCCTGGTGGACACATTTTTCTACTATATTGCAGATCATGGTAGATGATGCACTCAAGTAGGACTGATAGTCTAGAGTGGTCTTTGTCCACCCATCTAAGCATATTATTTATATGCTGCAAATTATGATATTTGCGGTGTGGTAGGTTGTACAGTGATTTTATTTTTTCACGACGCCTAGGCGTGTAATTTAGGATATCAAAAGCTTCGTCTATATTCATGCTTAGATACTACCACAAATCAATCTGGCGGGGGTACTTTATTTTTAGATGCCGGTGTTAGTCTATACCCTCTTTGTCTTAGATCTTTTTCTACAAGAAAGCGTAGATATCTACTGACACCTATGGGTTTACCTTTTGGGCTTCGCATATCCCGCACCACTCTATTTACTAGGTCTCTAATATGTGGGGGTACTGCGGGTGGGGTGAGGTGGACAAGTTCTTCGGTATCGAACATAGAGAAGTCGGGGGAAGAAGATGCTTGTTTATTTTCTGGATTTTCTTTATCCACGCCAAGCATAGCGGTCATGGCTAGATATAAGCAGTTCTCCCTAGCTTTTTGGTTATCGGGATAGAGTTTCTTTAGAAGATCGGGGACAAGGAGGCGCTTTTTATCGTTCCTAATGGAGGCTTCTATTTGGTGAAGCGCATGATGACAATGGGCATCAAGGATAGCAATATTTGCACGAGTATCTTGCCCTCCTTGTGCTTTTTTTATTTTGTGATGCTCGTGCATGGAAATTCTAGGGAATACTTTTCCACAGCAGTCGCAAGCAAAGGTGTCGAGACCACTGGCATCTTTTAGAAAAACAGGCATCTATTTAAGCAGATTTCAATTCAAGCATTCTAGAGACAATCATATCTTCAAGATTAGAATTTTTCAATTGATCTGCTGAGTATGATGCGGACAAATTTAAGAAGCTTTCTTCCTTCATTTGATCTTTCAGGGGGAAGGCAGAAATAATTTTGTCTTTTACCTCTGGATTTCTAAACTTCAAATGGACTTGTCCTGTGACATTGCGCCCTGTGCGGACAAATACTTTTCCAGAAGATAACGCTTTGGATAATAGAACACTTCTCATATCAAGTTCCTCTCGATGTTGCTTCTTTACGTTTAAACATGCCTAGTAGTTCACCCATACCTAGCCATTTTACCATTATTGAATCTTCGGCTTCATTATATGTAGAGGTATCTACTTGTGCAGATGCTTGCTGGTTTCCTCTACGCGAGTCTAGTGTAGGTCTTGTGCCTTTAGTTTCGTCTATCCCTTTACTAGTTTCCCCTCCAAGTGGAGCTACTGCCATCGCGTTAGCGGAAGTATTAAAAGATCCTCCTGCCGGTAAAGATTTACCTAGTATCCTATTATTTCTGTCTTCTTCCGCATGCTTAACTAAAGTGTTTAAACTAGCAGCCATATCAGCAATATTTTTAGGAACATCTGTGTCTGTGCTAGTAGGGCTTTCCTTTTCGGCTAATTGCGATGCCGTAGAAGTCTTCTTATCGTCAATCTCGTTAAGTTTGTCATAGCCTCCTGTAATATCCATTGCAGCACCGCCTAAGGCAGCGGCGGTACCGATTAGGGGGATCATAGAGGCTACTTCCGTAGTAAGACGTAGGTAGTCACCTTTGCCTAAAGATTTACCAGATTTGTATTTATCATACATATCTGAGATTTGGCTAGCTGTAGAAATAGCGCCGACAATAGTTCCTAATAACGGAATACTCTTACCTATTGTTTTAGCGCCGAGCTTGGCGGCACCCTTCACTCCGAATTTGCCTGCTGCCTGTAAACCGACATGTCCGAAAACCCCGGCAGTAGAAGCTGTTTTAAGCGTATCAGTGGTAGCACTAGTTGGATGCTCCTTCTCCTTTTCCTTTGGCTGCCCTTCTTCAGCTTCCGCCGCTTTAGATTCACCACTAAAAGCCGCTGTAGCTAACCCAAGTCCTAGAATAGCCGCCCCAGCGATGCCTTTTTTACCTTTAGTTTTAGCCGCGATTTCTGCGGTTTTAGTCCACATTTTTTTCATAAATGAGGAATTCTTACTTAACTCTGTCACCACCCTTTCAGTATCTTTAGTGGCGTCTCCTAATTTAAATTTGCCTAACCCTCCTAATTCCTCCGCTATATGTTCGCCTTGTGCGAGGCTAGATGTTTTATCTCCCCCTTTACCCACCATCTTCTTACCTAATTGCAACATGGTAGAGGGTAATTTTTTCCCAACTTTCAAAAGCCCTAACGTCGCAGCAGAATAAGCTGCAAATTTTGCTATCTCTTTAAGCGGTCCATCACCTGCAAAATGTGCTGCCGTGTTTCCAACAACGCCACCCTTGTTTATGATTGCGTTTAAAATCTGTTTAGCTACAGAGATTTGTTCGTTGGCTAACGCTTCTTGATTAGTAATTTGCTTACTAGAGAGTTTACCAAGCTCTTCTAATCCTTCTGTTATGTCCTCCCCTTTACTAGCCTTTTCGGCAAGCTCTTTAACCTTATTTTGGGCAAGGACATTTTTCTCTCCAACATTATAGCTCTTGCTTAAGATGCCAGAGATCTTGTCGTCGTTCTTCATGCCTTTTATTTGTAAGGCTGTATCTTTGGCTTTTTCTGCGGGGTCAAACCATTTAGAAAAAAGCTTCTGTTCCTCTGCCTTTTTCTGTCCTTCACCCTTAGATTTATCGGCATTAATAGATAGAACTTGTCCGGCTTGTTCTGCACTAATACCCATCTTCTTTTGTAAAGCTTCTACCTGCTTATTATAGTCCTTATTCTTGTCAACTATCTCTTCTAGCATTGTGAGATTTCCTTCTAGGAAATCCCCGATGTGAATGGATGGATCCTCTTCCTGGAGTTTTTTAAGCTTCTCGGTAAGCTTCTTTTTTTCCTCTGCCGTTTTACCAGTAGCGGCTAAGTCGGCTTGTGTTTTAGATATTTCTATCTCTCTGTTCTTTGCTAACCAGTCATTTGCTTGCTTCTGGTCGTCTAATCCTTTTTTCTGTGTGTCATACATATGCATTGCGGCTGTATTGGTAATGCCGTATTCATGTGCTATGAGTCTGTACTTTTCAGGACCTTTTCCTAGGATGCTAGTCATGTGCTCAAATTTCTTCTGCACCATAGCATCTGTGGCTTGCATGTTTTCTTCGATAAGAGAAGATGCTTGAAACTGATCAATTTCACCACTATCTAGTTTTTTCTTAATCGTGTTGACAAATTCTTTCTGCCCTGCCGTCAATCCTTTCGTAATTTCTGCCATCTTATTTTTGTCTGCTTTTGCGATGTCCTTGGCGAGATCCATGCCAGCTAACAGACTCATTAACCCTTTACCGCCGCCAGCTTCTCCCCCTTCGCCGCCGACTACTTTTCCCATGGCTTCAGCCGACTTCATTGCCATCTTCTTACTTGCGCCTAAGCGTTCTGCTTCATTAGCGGCTGCCCGCATAGCTTGCGTCATAAGACGAGTATCGACTATAAAGCCGCCACTGTTTTGGGAGGCTTGGTCAATCAATTTGACCATATCCTGCATACCGATAGCATCTCCTTCGACACTACCTTGCATTTGGGTAAGTACTGTGGTCATTTGGCGCAAATCTGCGGCAGCTTGAGAAGCAGACTTTCCCATATCTTCTGTACGTTGCCTTAACATGTCCACTGCCGTCGCACTATCTATGCCAGCACTTTGAGCAAACTCTGCGACTACATCGCGGAGCATGTTAACGTTTTTTGTCGTTTCCTGAATAGTCTGATTGCTAATGACACCCAACTTTTGATGTGCAATCTGATCCCCTATTTCCTGGACCTTTTCTAATTCAATGCCTAAACGTGCCGCAGTTTTTACCGCCGAAAAAGATTGCTCCTCAGCAATTTTTGCCGCCTCAGCTAAAGTCAACATACCATCTTTGGATTGTATGTTGTATTGTCTAGCAAGAGACATATTATCGTTGTACATCTTAGCAGTAAGACTAAAAGCTTTGTTAAATGCTTCCACAGCTAACGCTGCGGTAACCATCCATGCTTTGCTATCTGCCCATTTAAATAACTTATTATCAAATGCCTCTTGTATTGAGGCTCCTAAAGACTTAAAACCTCCCTGTAGATGCATTGCTTCACGATTAGCCGCACGCATATCTTTTATGCCAGAAAGTGTGGCATTATGTCCCTTAACCATCTCAAGGTTCTGTTTATGTAACGTTCCAGCACTTATTTCAACTTGTTCTTTTTGGTCCTTAAGAGCTTCTCCTAGTTTTTTCTTATCAGTAAGCGCGACTTTAAACGCCTTGTCTTCCTCTTCGCTAAGCTGTAATCCCTTTTCCTTTTTCTTATTTAGGGCGTCTAATTTTTTGTGATTATCCACATACTGAGCGGCTATTTCTTTATACTTGCCTATTTGACCTTCTAGCTGCCTACTAGTATCGATAACTGATTTAGCTAACCCTTGCTGCGTCTCAATAAGTTTCTTAGTTTCGACCGCCATGCCTAAATTAGCTTGCTTACCCTTTAAAGCAAAAGTGACAATCTGATCGGTAACCGATCCATATAGCTTGTCCATCTTCTCTAAAGAGGTGTTAGCAGCATCTTCATTAGCCGTTAATGTCTTAAGATTTCTTGCTGTCTTTGCAACACTTTGCCCCCACTTATTAGTGGCGTTAGTAGCAAGGGTAGCTTTTTGAGTAAGCTTAACGGTACTATTGATAGCATCTTTATTGGCGTTGCTTATCTGAGTTTGAAGCTGTGCCGCTTGCTGTAAGGCAGCCGCATTTGCTGTGGAAGCTGTATCGTTAGCCATGTGCGTCCTTGAGAGTGTCCTTAAAGCTATTGAATCTCAACTAGACAAACCTTCCTGCTATTTTCAAGAATTCCGCTTTAGGCGCATACGACAAGTCAACGATCTCTTCTTTCTTCCTATCTAGCCACTTAGGCGCATCCACCATACTAGGCTCTTCCCTTGCCGTATTGACAGCCGAGGAGGCAAGTTTCTTCAAATGCTCCATAAATTTAGGATTTTGTGTCAATGCAAGCGCGAGAGGTAGGTTCACTTTAGGTTTTTTAGTCCTAAACTCCCAAGTGAATTTCTTACCGCCACTGCCCTTGCTGTCCTTGTCGCCACCCATTAAGGCTGCGGCATCCCAAGTAGTACCTAGCATTCCACCAATTAAATTATCTAAGGTCTCGGCATTCCTTCTTTCTAAAAGAAGAAAAGAGAATTCCATCGCCTCAAGTTCCTGAGGCGATAAGTCTTTCATCTGCAACGGCGTTAAACGCCAATGCGCCATGACCAATAATAGGCGAGCCACTGCGGGATCATGCTCGTAAACTTCTAACGGATCGCCTAGGAAGGGTTTGGTAACGTCTCTTCTGATCTAAGAGGTTTACCATGATGCGGACAAAAACGCTCCGCACCTAACGCAATAATTGCCTTATAACCGCAATTAGCCGTAGGACACAGCGCTAACGTAGATTCCCCGTCCACCATACTGACAGGAGGGAAATTCTGTTCATAAAATGTCACCAGCGTTTCCGTAACCTCTGTAGGAGAATTTACTAGAAACTCAAAGAACATCTGAGCACCCTTGTCTTGGCGCTCTTTACTATTTAGTGGTGTATCCCTACCCGTAGACATTTTCATTGTATGAAAAGGAACTTCAAAAACATCCGCTACCTCAGTGTCGTCAATACTCTTGACCGAATACGCAATGATAGCCGTCTCCATGTACGCCCTAACATTCGCCTCGTCTGCATTGTGAAATGTAGCAATAGAGATCACCTTTGCAATCTCCTCACGAGTAAGACGCTTACACGTATACTTAATACCCTGAAGCGTAATAGACTGCGAATGCTCTAGATCATCTAACCCCAAAGATGCACGCAACCGTTGCAGCACAGGATGCTTCTTCCCTGCCGGGGAAAATTTAGGCGGAGCTTTTGATGCCGCTTTCTTCTGGACAGGTGCCTCCTCCCCATAGCGCTCCCTAGCTATCTCCTCCTCATCCTCGGCTTGCCTCCTTAGCATCTTCTGCCGCTGACGCTCCTCCTTAAGCTTAGCCTCCTGATCTAAAGACTGCTTACTAGTGGCACCATCTATACGCATCTCACCTATAGGTTTAGGCTTCACAGGAGCAAAATCAATCTCTCGCTGCTTTAACTCAATACCCTCTAAATCTAAACCCTCCTCATCGCTAGGAACTTCGCCCGCCTTAACCGCCTGCACAAGCGGCGTATTAAGCTGTCTAGAAGTGTCCATCTTTGATGCTAAATGAGGATAAGCATTTAGAAATTGCTCATACTGAGCCTTTTGCTCAGGAGATAATTTATCTAGTTTACGTGCATCGTACAGTGTCATCAAACTCCCTATATAGAAATTATATCTATTCTAATAGGGATTATAATCTATTGTCTACAAAAGAAATCATATTTCCCAGAAATACGCTTCCAAGGTATCGCCTGTGCAAAAGAGTCTCTGTCTTTGTAGATCACTTTTCTCAAACTATCTTCTGGAATACCTTCTCCATCGGTAAGGTATACATTGGCAAAACAAACAGCTTTCTTAGCTAGGCGTAAAACCTCTGATAAGAAAAATTCTTGACGCTCCCAATCTATGTACATGCTACAAGCGCAGTATAAAAAATCAACTGGCTTCAATGTCTTTGATACTTCTAGGAAGTCTGCAATCACTACCCCTTTATGAACTATGTCAGGAAGTGCTTGTGCCTCCACGCCGTAGATCTCTGCATTAGGCATTAACCGCTCTGCCACAATAAGCGTATGCCCTGGACCTGATCCTATATCAGCAAAACTATTAGGACGCTCTTTAAACACCTTGTCCCAACAAGTTGACAAAATACGATCTAAAGGAAACCCGTATTGAAAGGTGTTCTCGTAAGTGCCATCGTAATAGTTATCCCAATAATTTTTGTCGTATACTAATTTCATTTGACTAGCTCTACCGCTTTAGGATTGTAAATAACCACACCTTCAAAAGACCGATCGAATAAGCCGTCCACACCCTTCTTGACCGCCATTTCCGCAAATCCGTCTAAGCTTATTTTTTTATCTAAACCACTAGATGTCCAAAACGCATAATCCGCGTCGTTACGCATATCTAGTACTCTAAAGCCAGGCTTTAATTTGAAAGTTAAAACCGCCCCGCCTTCCTCATCTCCAGAGAAATCTGCGTAATTGCTTTTAGCTAGATCCTCATCCACGGCAGTATAGAAGCCTTGACCGAAGTAACCCTTGTGGGATTTGCGCATGTCTATACCCGTTTTACGGATACTCTCGGCTCCTTCTTGACTCGTACCGTGATATAATAGCATCCCAGGTTTTATGGCGGGAAAATCTGCCGTGACCACCTGACTTTCGGTAGGTAATTGCCAACGCTTTCGTGTACTTTTTAATTCTTCCGAAAGCCATTCTGTTGGTACAACGAACATTTTAAAAGAATGCCCATCCTCTACTGCTTGAGCAATGCGGTGTTGACCATCTAAAACATAATAGTTGTTTTGTGCTTTAAAAACTATAGCAGGACCAGATTCGCTCGGATTAGTGTTTGTATGACCCGGTGGATCTTTTTTAAACGATAATCCGTGACTCCAGAATTTGTATTTATCTAGATCTTCCATTTTTACGATTACAATTTTAGCATTTTTTACACTTTCTAACAATTTTGGATTGGAATAATCCTCATCAATCTCAAGGGAACCAAGGGCGTCAACGAAATCTGCTGGCTCGATCTCTTCAGGAAAGAATGCAAGCATTTGATCTTCATATGGCAATCCATAAGAAGCATCCGCAACAACCCCTTTACCTACCACTTCAACATGCACCTTATCAAATATTTGACGTAGATCCTTATCGCTATTAGGTAGTTTACTTCTATACTGAGCATTTCTTCTTAATGCTTGTTGTACTTTATATACTTTTACTACTTTAGCTTTAGCAGGATTTTCCACCCAAAACTCATTACCAAATCCCCGAGCTACTTGCTGGTAATCCTTTGGATCGACTTCGGACATATCTATCTCTGCCGCATAAGGTCTATCTTTACCATAATAATCAGTCCAATGTTCTAAATGGGACGTAACCATTAATTTTCCAAGCTTGGGTTTTCCGTTAGACATGCTACTCATATCCCTAGGTCCCTTAGACGGGTCTATTTTAAAATCAGGATCGGCAGTGACATGCCAATAAAGACCGTGCTTAATATCCACTGAAAATGCTTTTTTGAATTCTTCAAAAGTTTCACACTTAGCTGCCTCAGCCTCTAAGCCTTTAAAACTTGCTTTGGCTTCTACTGCTCTATCTTCGGTATCAATAACCACTAGTGCAGGGAAACTCTTCGCCTTAAGGATATGTAAGGCTCCTAGCCTATGACCACCTTCTAGGACATACACACCATCTTTGTCCTTATCTGATGGAATAACCACAATTAAAGGATCTATACGCTTAGAGTGCTCAATCTCAGCAGCTAACTTCTTACAGCGATCAATATCGTTTTTTGAATAGAAAAGTTTATGTGGATCAGCTTCCCAGTCAGACATGGAAATTTCTCTAATTCCAGGTAATTCTTCCCAAGCAGTAAGCGTGGAAGAAATTGATCCTAGATTGGAAATGGTGCTTCCTACCTTTCTGCCATCTACGGTAGTACCTGCTTTAGGAAACTCGTCTTGAGCCGCTACCGCTAAACACACCTCGCCAAGCCAATCGGAATCCTCAAACACCATGGCGGTAAGCTGCTCCTTAAGGATAGGACTATGTACGTAATTAGCTACCTCTAACACTTCCTTGGCAGTGGGCTTGAAAGGCAAGTCTGAAGACGCCTGAAACAGCATCTTATCGACGTTGTAGCGTGTAGGGTAGGTACCATCGGTTTTCGGCGCAGGCTCTTCTAGGTGCGGATACGTCGTCCTGAGAGGGATTTGTGCATCGTCGAATTGCTCCGCTTCAGCTTCCTTGCCCGGAATTTTTTTTATCCCCACATAAGCTAGGATATTTTTCTCTTGACGTAAATAAGCTGCTCTACTGCGATGCGTACCATCTATAAGATTATAACCCTTATCTGTTCTTTCCACAGCAATAGGTGGAGCTTGAGTCTTTAATTTACTATATTTATTTTGTGCCCATTTTTCATCTTCCTTTTCTTGCATCGGTTGCTCGGGTGTCCAAGATCCAGAATAGATTTCTGCTACAGGGATATTCTCTTTTGTGAATACCAATCCTTGCATGCGTCTTTTCATTTCAGGTATAGCGGGTGTACTAATTTCTCCTGTGTGGTGCTTTTTAGAATTTTCCCAAACTTCCTTCCAACTAATTTCTGAAGTTGCTAACGCACTTAACTTGTGAAAGTCTTCGTTATCCGAACGTTTACCCCATATAATGTCTGCGGGATTGAAAATCATAATCTGCGGTTCATCCGTGAGATCCGCTGCTTCGTAGAGATACTTACCTTGTTTATCGTAAATACCCTGGTAGCCTTTATGCTGTAAGTAGCTAAATAAATCCTTCTCCGAAAATGCTTTAAGAATATGAAAGCCGTACTGCGGTCTTTGGTCTACTAGATCATCTAAATCCTCGAACTTACCATTTTCCTGTATTAACTCTCTGTAGAATGATATATCTGAATCCGTAGAGGATTTTAGAAAATCCTCATTGAATCCTATTGCAGATGCCGTAGCGGAAAATTCACTTAAATTCCATTTCTCCTCTGGTTTATACAGCTTAATATTCGGCTTTAGTTGTGCGCTCCAAAAATACTTCTTGCTGTCCCATTCATAGGAGTCCTTACTGTATTTTTCACCTTTTATACCCAGATAAATATTTGGCTTGTTGGGAACCTCGGTGAAATTGGTGACGTGAAAATAGGGATACTTTTCAGGCTCCGCGTCAGCTTCAAGCGCAATACCAAATTCTTTTGCTAGTATAAGTTTCACAGTGATCTCAACTTTCCCTTAGGCTTTTCAGGTTTAACTTCTAACCTTTCCCCAATCCTAGTGAGTTCCTTAGTTACATTTTGTAATACATCATCGTCCCACTGCTCATCCGATATGTCATTGATATATTCCCAATAATCGATAGCCTTAAACAATTCAGCTTTCTCACTTGGGGTAATAGGTGATTTACTTTTAAGTATATGCTCCACTTTTTGTTCGTTCCACTTAGGCGCTTCCCGAGCAAAAATTTGGTATTTAGCTTTTACTTTCTTACGGAAATTTAATTTCTCTTTTTCAATAATGCCGGTGAGTTTATCTAAGCAAACTTCGTTAATAGGACACCTTCCCACTTCGTTTTCTTCTTTATCAAGAATAACTAAATCACCATCATCTTCGTCTAGAGGGTAAATAATTTCGACTTCACGATTATCGAAAATGGCTTGTGTTTCATAGTCGCTTACGTGATAAGCAACAAGTGCCTCTTTAACTTTAGCTAAAATTGCGTTCTTTCCATACCCAAAGAACTGTTTAACCTCATCTATAGGATAACCGAAAACAAGATGACCTTGATTTGCATCTTTTTTGAAGTGCGTAGTTAAACCAATGCCGAAGGTATCTCGTCCTTTAAAACCTTCTTTAGCTATCTTATAGGCATTCTCATTGGTGAAATGCACAATCCATAAGTGATCTTTTTTCTCTTGATCATCAAAGTAATGCGCGGCATTACCCATATCCATGTTGAAACTCTCTTCATCATGCGCCCATTTTTCCCGATCCTTTAATCCATCTTCCTCTTTGCGAAACTCCCATTCATCGTCTGCATCCGAAGACATTAAGTAATCATAGGTGCCATAGTCAGCTTCAAGCTGGTCATAAAGACTTTGTAGTTCAGTACTTTTAAATTTCAACTAACACCTCGTACACGCATGAAACTCTGTGAACCCCGTCCAACCACACAAACCGCAAAATTTAATCTCCTGATTTTCCACTAAACCCCCATCTCATCAAACTCTTTTAGATCAATCCCAAAGATGCCCTTAGCCACTTCTTTAAACTCGTCCCACCTTGCTATCTTAATCCCTGGATATCCCCCTTCAAGCTTCTTAAGGAAGGTAACTAATGCGCTACGTCTAATGGGCAGATACCAAAACGGCTCGCCTTGTTGAAATCCTTTCTTCTTAAGGATCTGTCCTTCTTTAGAGCCTATTTTTACATTATCACTCATAACATACGGGTATCCATCAATACTGGCAAAGAAGAATTCTACTTGATACTTAATCGACACCTTGCCTGAAACCGCCTTACGCCCCTCCTGCTCAAGTCTCTTAAGAGTACCCATCCTACTAGGGTGTAATAAACGTGCCTTAGCGACACCTTCTTGCAGACTGTCCTTATTCAAGATTTCAATCCCACCCTCTTCAATATCTTCTATAAGTCCAGAGACGCCACCTTTAGATGAAACCTCTTTATAATAGAAGGCGGGTTGAAGCATGAAACCTAGGCGTCTTACAAAGCCGTTAGGGTCGGCGGATTTGAATACCGTTAAAAACCAGTTATCATCCCAATTTTGCAAATTAAAGGAAAGTTTAGGAGCATCCGTCTCCCACTTCATTGTCTCTAGTTCTTCCTCTATGATGTAGGTAGAATCGTTCCTATTACCTTCAAAGGTCTCCGTAGACGGAACAATGGCTAACTTTGTACCTACACTAAGTTCTTCATACCCATGAGGCGGTAAGATATGCGTTCCGTAGAACTCTTTATCCACCTTTGTTTGCTTTACACTAAACTCTTCTATCTTCTTTTGCCTTGACATAAAAGGTTCTATCTTATCGATAGACCTGAAAGTAGACATCCCTTCTAACGTCATCTCGACATGAGGAAGCATTGTAGAATCGTCAAAGTCACTATTTGCTTTCGCTATAGTATGCTCCTGAGATAGAAGTCTCGCATTCTTTAAAAGCTCATGGGAGTTGTGTATCACTACATGATGTATGAACACTTCACGTTTTTGCTTTAAGCGATTAGCCCGTGCTTCACGCTGCCGCATATCGCCGTTAAGCCATAAAGTATCCGCATGGATTATGCAGTTAGCTACCTGGAGGTTGTGTCCCATACGCAAAGTAGAATCCACACCTATAAGTATTTTCAAATTGGAATCGGGATTTTTAAAGCGGTTTAATACCTCAATCATCCCACCCTCATAGTATTCCGCTTTCGGCTTCAAATTAGGATCTAGATGCTTTAAGAGGTTCTTACCAGCTTCCTTATACTGAACAAATATAATAATTTTTCCATTAGATGAATTACCTAAATGCTTGGAGCATATTGCATTGATCTCCTCTACCTTAGGAGACATCGCATCGTCCCCGGTCAAAGAAGCGCCTAAATACTTTTCTGCTTCACCTGGGGAATTTAAAAATACATCTAGAGGGATAAACTTCGCTCTTAAAGCCGGATGCATGACCGCATCCTCTTCTTCTAAATCAAGATTGAATTTTTGAAAATACTTACTAAGAGTAGGATCGTTTTTGATATCCTCTATCGTATTGTTAAGGTATGCTTCATAAAACTTCTGCTGCGTCGTATTGAAAGATATGTAGTGATACTCACGATGCACCTTAGGCATCACCGCTCCCCAAGCAGTACTCCTAACCTGAGGGGTTCCAAACCTCTGGAGGTCGTTTCTGATGTCCTTAGGAGCCGTCTTGTGATAACTGTTAATCGATTTTGTTGCAGAATGCTTCTCTACAAAGTCTTTAGCAGACCCTAAAACCGAAGACTGAATGATACCCATAGGTCCTAAGACATCTATGAGATTTCCAGGCATGATCGTACCCGTATACCCCTTAACCTGAGATACTTTGGAAAACACACTAGACGCTTTAGTAAAATTACTATCGTTCTTTAGCGTGTGGCTTTCATCCATGTACACGGCATCCACACCCAATTCATTTAATAGACGGTATGCATTCGGAAATGTTTTTGTCTGACGATAGACTTGTCTACCCTTCTCCTCAACAATCTGCCCGTTATCTACTAGCTTCTTAATAGCCGCTAGAAAGTGGTAAGAAGTAATAAATAGGGTATTAACAGGTGCTTCTTTAGCGGACAACAACATCTTGGAAAACTTATCGTCTTTATATCCCTTACCCCATGTCTTAAGCGTCTCGCTAGTAATAATCCAGGGATTTAAAGAAGAGAAATTTCTTACCTCTAAAGCAAACTGACTAACCAAGTTGTTAGGCATAATAACTAAAGGACGCTTAACCCTATCCTTAGCTATCTGATGTAATACATCTGCAATAATCAATATGGTCTTTCCACTATTATGTGTTACTGTAAAATCTCCTAGTAGGAATAAACTATCCTTATCTAATGTGAAACCATAGAATTCATCTTCCGGAAGTTCTTCTAGTGAAAAACCAGTTACACATACAT
>Ga0315287_10000066_pt1 | contig 93629 bp, 84 predicted proteins | sample YL17G11_0_MG_FD_205037 | JGI IMG/M metagenome (GOLD analysis project Ga0315287, IMG submission 205037) | Sediment microbial communities from Yellowstone Lake, YNP, Wyoming, USA - YL17G11_0 | ecosystem: Environmental > Aquatic > Freshwater > Lake > Sediment | place: USA: Wyoming | collected... | reverse complement strand
CTGGCCCTTCTTGTCGGTCTTGACGTAGCGGCCCAGGCTGGGGTGAGCGACAAGCGCGCAGCAGGCCTTGGTGTGGGGCTCTCCCTTGAGGTCTCCGATCCTCCGGAGATCCTCCTTCACCCGGGCGAGGATGGTCTCCCGCGTCTCGCGGTCCCTCTCGGCCTCCAGGGGGTTTCTGACCAGGACATAGCGTACCCGTCTCTCATGCTTGGTAGGAATCTCTCACGCCCATCGGGTCTGGCCGACCAGCCGCCGGGCACCGTGGTCAGAGCCAGTGGATCTGCGTCCGGACTCGCGCTGGCGCGGTAGACGAAAGCCTGTCTCTCGTCGACGGCCGCACTCGCAGCTTCCGGCGATATAGGTGCCTCCTCGACGGCTATCCCCCATTCCGTCTCTGTGACCACTGGGGCAGGCACGTCCTCTGTGACCGTGGGCGGCCCCAACCTACTCGAAGCGGGGACGTAGACGATCGCGCCATCATCACAAACGGACGCAACCTGATAGGCGCCGTCGGCGACTCTGACCCACGTTGGGGCGGGACTCGACCCCATGGCGGCCAAGACGGTGATCGCCACCGCCACCAGGGCCACGACGATGACCAATAGTCTCCTCACGGGTACTGCCTCCAATGCTAGATGGTGACAATCAAGCCACTTTATGGTCATGCATTCCCGCTGTCAACGGGGAATCCTCACTCGGTGGGGGGGCGTGCACTCAACCGGGGCGCCCGGGCGCCGGACGTCGGGGAGCCGCCTTTGCCTTTCTGCTAGTCATGCTCTTTGCTCCCCCCGCTTTCGCGTTCGACGGCGGCTACCACGTGGAACTGACCCGCGATGCCATGCAGGGCAGTTCCTACGGCCAGGGTGCGATCGAGACTGCCCAGGTATCCAACTGGTACGACGACGGCCTCGAGTCCGCCAAGAAGATCATCTCGGAGGACCCTACCGCCTTCACCATTCCCCTTGACTCGATAGGCCTGGGGGACATCAGTTATCCCGGCGTCAGCGACATATGGGCGAGCCGCTTCGGGCCCTCGAACCTGCGCGACCTCTCCGACGTCTACCTCCACTTCGACCAGGTCGCCAACTACGATGAGGTGAAGACGGCCTGGAACCGGCTTATCCAGAACACGCACCGGGCCGTGTTGCAGGCCCAGGCCGACAACGATCCGCTCGGCTACCTCACCGTGATGGGCGCCACCATCCACACCGTGCAGGACTTCTACTCCCACTCCAACTGGGCCGAGCTCACCGAATCGGGCGTCTGGGGGGGCGAGGCCACTACACCCATCACCCCGGCTTCAACCACGACGTGCTGAACAAGGACCAGGCGCTGCGGCCCTACTTCGCCACCGCGACTCGTGGATCACGCCGGCCTTCAAGGACCAGGTCCTGGCGGCCCAGACCCCCGATAGCGACAAGGAGTACGAGTACGTCCGCTACCTCTGCTGGTACTCCGGCCACTGGAAGGGTCCGGCCTCCACGTCCTGGGACGATTACGTGATCCTTGGGCCGGACTATCTCGTCGACTCCACCACCACCTACATCAGTAAGTGGAAGGAGTACGCACCCCTCCTCTGCGCCGACCCCGCTCCTTCGGACACGGTCCCCATGCTCGTCATCTACCCCGAGGTCGCCGGCTGGGTCAAGGTCGTCACCAACATGGTCATCCAGACCGACGACGACCTCTACTTTGACATCGACCCGATGGGCGAGGCCGGGCTCCGGTTGGGTCAGCTTCAAGTACGACCTCTGGGATGAGGACGCGCCCGGCCCCGGCCCGTCGAACTGGATGACCTTCCGCGGAGACGACGACCACTGTGACATCGTCCCGGAACTCTGCAGCACTATCTTCTACTCGGCCGCCGGGGCCGACGAGTTGGCGGGCCTGGTCAACTGGAGCACCGACGGCCTCATCTACGACGACGGCTTGTTCTCCGATGACGGGGATGGCAACGAGGCCGCCGTAAGCTTCACCGCCAGGTGGCTCGAGCCGCAGCGCCGGCCCATGCAGCCGGACATCCATTCCGATCCCCACTCCACCACTCCACCACGCCACCGCGGCCGAGCGCGCCTCTCGTGACCGACCAAGGCCTCTGGACGGGCAGCCGGACCTACCTGCACGCCACCTGGACCGTGCCGGGCGGGTCGGAGTACAACCCCGTTGACGAGTACCGCTACCAGGTCACCCGCAGGGAGATCGCGCTGTTCATGGGGGCCTACTACATACCGGTCCGCGACTGGGTCTCGGCGGGCACCACCCGCGAGGCCAACATCAACGGCCTCTCTTTGGAGGAGGGCTGGATCTACTACATCGAGGTCCAGGCCCACCACGTGGGTGGGTGGTCGGAAACCGGAAGATCCGACGGCACCGCCCTCGACGCCACGCCGCCCGTGCTCCAGTCGCTGGGCGTGGCCCAGCAGACCCTGACCCGGAACGCACCCACGCGGGAGCAAGGCCTGGGGTCGAGCCTACCAAGCGGGGGCGGCCTGTTCAACGAGGCTACCTCCGCCCAGGTGACCTACCCCAACTCCCTGGCCATCACCCCGGTGGCTTCGGACCCGGGCTTCTTTGACGGTTCCGGCCTGTGGGGCTACGTGGTCTGGGTCAGCGACCTGACCTTCCGGACCCACGAGCCGGATGCGGATCACAAGTACCCCTACCTCGAGGAGGTCTTCGGACCGTCTCGGGGCGCCAACGTCTCGCTTTCGGCCCTCCACGACGGGGTGCTCGAATTCGCGGACGTGCCCCTGCTCGATGGCCGGACCTACGCGATCCGGGTGGCTGCCAAGGACTGGGCCGGGAACGAGGGCAACACTCGGGGCGGGGAGGTCGTGGCCCACTTCGAAGACCGCACTCCGCCGCCGGCGCCCACCCCCGAGACCCAGGTTCGGTCGGCGACCTACTCTCCGCTAACCGTGCGCTGGGATGAAGTCTTCGATGCGGAGTCGGGGATTCACGAGTACCTGGTGGCCGCCGGCACACGGAGCGCCACCCAGGACGATCCGGATGTCCTGCGGTGGACGTCGGTCGGCCGCGACACCGCCTTCGACATTCCGGGGGTGGACCCCCACGCTTCGAGGACCTACGTCAACATCTGGGTCAAGGCCGTCAACGGCGCCGGGCTGGAGAGCCCGATCGCGTCGGTGGTTTACGCCACCGAGCCGGGCGTTTTCCCGCTCGCGGGCGTGATGCCGCCGGTGGCCGCCACCGCCCCCATCCGGGCTGTGGTCTTTGGCAACCGGCTGACCATGGACTCCCTCCCGGCAGTGATCAACGGCCGGGTGATGGCCCCCATGCGTTTCATCTTCCAGGCTCTCGGCGCGGACGTGAACTGGATCCAGTCGACCCAGACGGTCGTCGGCACGCGCGGTTCCCGGACCATCCGCCTGACCGTGGGGCAGGCGGTGGGCTACGTGAACGGCCGGCCGGTGCGGCTGGATGCCCCCGCGCAGGTCATCGGGGGGCGGGCCTTCGTCCCGCTCCGCTTCATCGCCGAGGCCCTCGACGCCAACGTCAACTGGAACGGGGCCCAGCGGGCGGTGATTATCGAGTAGGGGTTGGAACGCCACCCGGCGTTGTCCCGTTGCGGCGGGCGCGCCGGGTGGTCCTCGCCATGCCGGCGGGCCAACAATTTGACAGCATCACCAGGGTGCCGACGACGGTCAGGACGGGGAGACGTATCGTGATCCATAGGGCCAGTCTCTTGGGCTGCGGCCGGCCGAACCAGCAGAGGAACACGGTCGCCAGGCCGAGGGCCGCCTAGACAAATCCGGACCTCGGGAGGGCAACTGCCAGCTGCCCCAGTCCCGCGACGATCACTGCCGAAAGAACGGCACCAGCCCTGCTGTCCAGTTGGCCAACGTCGGCGGCTCCGTGATGGCATCGCCCGTCAGGAACATGATCCCGAAACAGGCCACCAGGGTCGACATGGCCACCGCGACCCAGCCCAGAACCGAGGTAGTCTTAGAGCCGGTCTTCGCCCTCGTGACCGTCTTGGATGGCGTTGGGTCGGCCATCACAACTCCTCCTTCGCGTCACCCGGCCCCACCCGTAAGTGGGAGGCGCCTGCACTATCCTATTGCCCGCCACGGCGCGCGCCCAAGCCGCAGGCCCGCCGCGATTGGCCCGTTCCCCCTCCCCCTATCCCCTCTCCCTCCCCCACCCCTTCCGCCCATTTCACTCCCGCCCCTCCAGGAGGCGCTCGAGGGTCCCCCCGGCGAAGTCAAGATCGACGCCGGTGAGGGTCCGGGTTCTCATACGCTCCTCGCTAGGTTCCGCTTGCCAACGAGAAGCGGTCAACATCTTTCAGGTTGGGCGAGGTTATCACCCGAGAAGTAGTAGTCCCCGCCACAGGCACGAGCAGCAAGGGCGTGGTCTTGAATCGGAATTCGTGATCTAGGTAAAGACAAAGACCAGGGCGGCCAACCAGCCCCAGGCTCTCCGAGAACGACAGGGCTGAACCCTCAGCCGCCCTATCATCAAGCCACTCTGGGTATGTGAAAACGACGTTCAGCAACCGACGCGGAGCACCGGACTTGGCCAACGCCGAGAGCAAGAGGCGACAGTCTGGACAGTCCCATCTGACAATCAGGGTCGGCTGGTCGAGTTCAAGGCGGATATGGGCAGTGTCATTGGGCCCGATTTGAGAAACCTCAAGGGAGTTCACCGGTGCGTACCCAAGGCCCAGACTGAGAAACGTAGCAGCAGTCAAGCAGGCGCCAACCGCCAACGCCCCTCTCTTCTGACGTGCCGAGACTTCGGGAATCACCGCCAGTGAGTTGAGTGCAACCATGGAGGTCAGAAGGGCTCGATGTCTGGTAAACCCAGAGAAGACTCCCAGCGAACCGAAACAGGAACACCCCTGGGCTACATATTCCCACCTTACAATCGAGAGGACAACGAACCCGCATATCATTAGACCGCTCAGGACTTCGGCGGGCCTGCGCAGACGGGAGACCAGAAGCCAGCCTGTCCCAATCTCCAGGAGTATCAGTACAGGTGGGACGAAGGCTTGACCGGCTGGGACTAGTCGGGCGATGTCCGCCGCGAAGTCGTTGTAGGAAGCAGACTTAGAGATGCCAGCGAGGATGAAGAGTCCTGCCAGCAAGTACCTAGCAGCCACGGCGAGACGCTGAGATCTGGTCATTAGCGTGCCCGGCGCCGCCTGAGGACGCGTAGCCCATAGAAGGCCCAACCAAGCACGTAGCTAGCGGCTGTGATCACGGGTACAACCCGCCATGGGTACTCACCGAAAGCAGCTAGAAGTGTTGACGCAAAACCCATCCAAAGGCTTGAGGAAATGATGTACCGATGCTCCCTCGATATCACTTCTGTCAGCCCCTCTCACGGAGCAGGCGGTGCTCCGGCAGAATCACATAGCTAGGATATTGGGGAATAGGCGTGCGGAGGCAACTCGATGCCTCCACAGCAGGCGCATCCGTAGCATGCGCACTCACAAAGCATGCTGCATCCAATCGCACATAAGATAACGCAGATCCATCCAGCGTAGTAACCCCCGAAGCAAAGGGGATAGCACCCGGCTATGTTACAGGCCGCTTGACACGTGGCACAGTCGTCTTCGAGAGCGCCTGCATCGGAGGTTGTCGCCCTAGGTCTGCTGACATACTGGGCATGCGAGTACCCTGCATCATCAGCATATACCAGACGCACGCCCTTTGCCGTCCGGACTTGTGCGATGGCCTTACCGCCGGGGTCATACCCGATGTTACCCACGGCGGATTCCCCGACGTAGATGGGAACTAGCAAGCCACGGTCGCCATCGCGTGAGACCAGAACCTCAGCCAGGTCCCCCCTTACCTGTATAGCCGGGTTCGCCGGATCCAGAAGCGCTGTCAAATCCCCGTATGCAGGACTCGACAGGAATGACGCTAGCAGAGCTCCACCATCATCAATCCTGGCGAAATCACCGTTGCTGCCCGGACAGCCAGCCCATGCCGGCGACCCGCCGGCAAGGACGAGACTAACCACTAGCAACGCGCTGACCACTGCCCTGGTTCTCACGACCCCACCTCCGGTTTCTGAGCACCGCCTGCCCATAGGTCAATTCACCTTGCCGCCACAGAAACCTCCTTTGGTTTCCCATACTGTCATCCAGACCTGGGACCCCGTGCCAAAGGAAGCTCTGTCTCCCCGGCATAGACAGTTGGGTGGCGCCCACAAGCGCGGGTATGCCAGCATTACCGACTTTGCGGAGCAGGTTGTCTCCACCGTGCAGGAGGAGTACCTGAATCACGTGGGGTTCAACGTCTGGGACGACAGAATAAAGGTCTACTATCGAGACTTGAGTGGCACCCATTGCCAAGTCAGATTGGACCGGGACCTGTCCAATCCTCGTTGGATAGATCTTCGGGAGTCAGCGAGCGCTTGGTTCGACCGCGTGTGGGAGTGGATGGAACAGAATCCTCGTGGAACCGGGGCGCACCGATAGAGTAGTTCTGCTCGCCTCCATGTGGCCGATAACGTAGGCCGGGCTATCGCAGGCGTGGGCGTCTTGGGGAGAGGCGGCCTTCCCCGCTTATGGAGAGAACGGCTCCCCTCTCCACTGCACGCCGGCTTCTCAGGCCCGGACAAACTCCTCCAACCGGGACAGATCGTGCTCCCAGAACAGGGCTACTCCGCGGTCGTTCTGCGCTTCTCTAAGGTTCTTAAGCTTGAAGACGCCAGATAGAACCGCACCCGTGATCACCTGCTCACCGAAGGCGTGGCGCCACAGGTCCGCCTTACCGCAGGTCTCGCGTATAAGTCGCTTCACGGAGTTGGTTCCCGAATTGCTGACCTTGCACTCCAAGGCCAGGAGCCGGCCGTCCTGGAGCCTGATCGGGACCGGTGGGCCACCGCGTCCTGCTGCCGCTTGGCGGACTCCGTTCGCCGTTCGGTTCGCAGTTGTTCCACGGCCAGAAGTCCGGTCGTCCAGTCCACCGCTTCTTTAGCTTCGTATTGGGTTGGCTCGCGCCCTTCAGTGAGCCAGGGACAGCGAATCACGTCGATCATGGCGCCCAGTACGTCCAGGGCGCTCTGCGCCAGCTCCGCGGGAAGCCTCTTGCGACCAGCCACACGGTGGCCGACGAGAGTGTCTAGGTCGTCCTCGCTCACCGGTGGCGCTACTAGGAAACGCGCGGCCTCCAACAAGGCAGGGTTGTCTCTCAAGACCGCGCCATCAAGGTTCCTGAGGTAAGCGGTGGCTCGGAAGAGCTGCTCAACCACGCCCCGATACTCAGCGAACGCCTTGCGATAGCGTACATCGCCTCCGTTCTTGCGCTCGTCGATAAACCGCTGGAACTCAGATGTTCGAGGGCGGGCACGGGAAGAGACTCCATCTCGTGGGGCTCGAACTTCTCAAGCCCGCCATGATAAGTGCGCCCTTGACCGCAATAGGACTGGCGGACCTCGTTCAGGTAAGCCACGAGGGCGGCCAACTCCTCGTCGGTCATGGTAATCCGGGGGTAGAGCCCGTGAGCGATGTTTAGTAGGATAAGCCCGTCCGGATTCAGAGCGAACACTGGAGCTTGGCGGGCCATGTAAGTGGCCACGGCCCTAGGCGCAGGCCCAACTCCCAGGCTCCACCATGGTCTGCGGTGACGACAGAGATACCGCTCGCTCACTCCAATCGCCTCGCCCTCGCTGATGTACTTGAGAGCGGCGGAGGTGGCCGAACCATGGCCATCAAGGATCCTCGGTAGGTCAATGAGCACCTTGTGACTTGGGGTCACCCGGATTACCCCGGGCGAAGAGATGACCTCCTTGGCCGAGGTCACAGCAGGGCGTGCGAAGGCCACAAGGCCCCGAGATCCTGCCTCTTCGGCTGTCATTACGAAGAACTTGTTGCTGCCTGTGGCGATCCCTCGGCTGACCCTCACTAGGCTCCCCAAACGGACGAGCCGTGGTGGGGCATCCGGGCGAGCGTCTTGGGGTCCCGTCAAGTGACGGCTAGGAGGAACGAAGAACTGGCTCCACCTGGGAGTCTCGGCCGCCTTGGAGCGATCTATCATCTGTCCACCACAGGCAAGATCCCCCAGGGGTTCGCCGCTGGGAACGAAGCGAAAGCGAACTGGCCCCGTACCGTTTCCCACCTCAAAGGCAGCGACCAGGGCCGTAGTCATGGCCCCGGCAAAAGGCTGGGACTTAGGGTCTAGGAGGTGCAGAGACTGGACGCCGAGACGACCGACAAGTAGGGCTCTGAGCACAGAGCCATAGCCCACATCGAGCCATTCCGCACTGGTCACCAGGCAACCCACATCGCCGGGATGAGCGTGGCGGGCCGTGGCCAGGTAGAAATGAACATGCAGACCCGCCAAAGAGGACGCCACGAGGCCGAGGTCGCGGGCGGTTTGCTTGGCCCAAGCCTTGGCCGTAGGCGAAATCGCATGGTGTCGCACGTATGGTGGGTTACCCACAAAGGCTGTCCGAGGCGACGTGGGCGACAGATCAAGCTGCGTATAGTCACCCTGCACGACCCGGACCCGCGAAGCGCCCGCCAGGGCGACGTTCGCCCGGCAAATCAGGGTAGCAACGGGGTCTACGTCCACCGCGAGGATTTCAGCGCTGGGGTCGCCCCGGGCGGCGGCCACGGCGAAACGGCCACTACCGCAGCCCATGTCCACGATGCGAGAAGGCTGCTGACCAAGAACCCAGGCTATCATCGGCTCAACTAGCGTCGGGGGCGTGTACACCGCACCCATGGGACGTCGCTGGGCTGAAGAAAGGGCCTCACAGAGGGCCTCCCCGAGCGGATCCTTCCCGTCCGCAACGAGCCCACGAACGAGCTCCACGTCGTCGGGTAGCGGCCTCGGCGCTTTCAAGGCTTCCCGAATAACGTCTTGCTCGGACGGAGCGAGCGCGCCACCAGCCTCGGTCGCACCCATCTCGAGGGCCAGGCGGACTATCCCCAGGACCGAAAGTCGCGATAGACCGAACCCAAGCTGCTCTGCCCGTAGGGCCATGCGATCAATTCCCTTCTCTGGCTCATTTCGACAGTGCGGTGCTGGGCCCCTGTGGGCGGGAAAGGCTGTGGCCCTAGGCTGACAGGCGGGGTCTCGGAGAGGGCGGTGACGGAAGGTGATCCTGGTATTTGACCCGCATCGGACAACTCCTTTTAGTGGGGGAAGAACCTGGGCCTCCCCACCCCTTGACATCTTCCACTGTCACCTGTACGATGCACCTGACACGTGAAGGAGACACATGACGGACGACCGGACGGGCAACCAGTTCCTCTTGATGCTGAGCGCTCTGGCAAACCCCCATCGCCTGCGCATCCTCGCGGCCCTGAGCCAACGCCAGGCCTATGTCAGCGAGCTCGCCCGCGAGCTCAAGATAGGCCGCCCCCTCCTCCACATGCATCTCCAGACCCTGGAGAAGGCCGGACTTGTGGTCGGACGTCACGAGGTCTCGGTCGATGGGAAGGCGCTACGGTACTACGAGGTGACGGACTTTGACGAGCGCCTCACGCCGGAGCGCATCATCGAGGCCGCAAAGACACTCAAGATAGAGCACGACCAGGACGCGGATGAGGTTCAGTTGCCCGGCGTGGCGCTGGACGTGTCCCTACCCACTCGCCCGGCCAGGGCCCGGAGGCCGAGTTCGTAGGAGGCCGGGCCGAAGCCGACGACCTGACCCGTGGTGGCCGGGGCGGTGACCAGAGTATGCCGCCACTCCTCCCGGGCGTGGACGTTGGTGAGGTGGACCTCCACGATGGGAATGCCCGCGGCCGAGACGGCGGCCAGGGCGTCGCGCACGGCGTAGGAGTAGTGGGCCAGGGCCCCCGGGTTGATGAGAATCCCGGCCGCTCCCGCGTCCCAGGCCGCGTGGATGGCCCGCACGACCTCCCCCTCCCCGTCTTCCTGGGTGGCTCTGACCTCCAGGCCCAGGTCCCGCCCGAGATTCTCCAGACGGTCGTTGATGTCGGCCAGGGTGGTCTTCCCGTAGACGGCCACCTCCCGACGTCCGAGAAGGTTCAGGTTCGGACCGTGGATGATCCAGACAAGTCGGGCCAATTCAGCCACTCCTTCCGATTCGGGCGGAGCACCTGACGCGAGCCAGGGCCCACTCCAGGGCCTCGGCCGCCGCCGCGGGCTCTATCCCGGTCGCCGGTCTGGCCCTGACCCGACCCTCGCCGGCCGGCTCAAGAAGAACGAAGACAAGGCCCCGCCCACCCTTCTTCTTGTCGAGGTCGAACTGGCGCGTGATCTCGCCGCGATCCAGAGAACCGGCCACGCGCAGGCGGTGAACCGGGAAGTCCGCGAGAAGTTCGCCGACCAGGTCGACCACATCGGTCGCCAGGGCCGTCGGCAGGTATCCTTCAGTCTCCGAGAGGCGAGTCGCCGCCAGTAGGCCGACGCCCACGGCCAACCCGTGCCGCACCCGCCGGAAACGGCCCGCCGCCTCGATCCCGTGGCCGAAGGTGTGGCCGAGATTGAGAGCCTGTCTGGGACCGAGGTCCAAGGGGTCCACGCGGACGAGATCCAGCTTGGCTTGGACGGCCCGGGCCACCACATCTGGAGGTGGTAGGTCCGTAGGCGCCGGGTCGGCGGACGACGCGGCCGGGCCGGCAGAGGACGAGCGCAGACAGTTCCCTGGAGCCGCCCCGACGGCCAGCAGGGTCTTGACCAGCTCCACCCGCCCCTCGGCCACCAGTTCCGGGGACAGGGTGCGGCAGGTGTCGACGTCAGCCACGACCAGTGACGGGAAGTGAAACACACCGGCCAGATTCTTGCCCTGGGTCAGGTTGACGGCCGTCTTGCCGCCGACGGCCGCGTCCACCTGGGCCAGGAGCGTCGTCGGCAGGTGAATGATCCGGACTCCGCGCATGAAGGTTCCCGCCGCCAGACCGGCCAGGTCCGTGCAGGCCCCTCCTCCCAAGCTGACCACCAGTGAGCCCCGGCCGAGCCCGTTTCGGGCCATCGACTCCCAGAGCCGGGCCAGGTTGCCGGGCGACTTGTCCTTCTCGCCACCGGGGAGGATGTGTTCGACCACCCGAAGACCCGCCCGGTGGAGTGATGCCCGTACTGTACCGGCGAAGAGGGCCGCCGGCAGCGGATCGGCAACGAGGAAGACCGGCCCGGTAACGTTTCTGGGGAAGGACGGAAGCTCCGCCAGGCGGCCGAGAAGCCCCCGGCCGACCAGGACCGGACCATGCTCGGGCGGGCCGCCGGTGAGGATGATCGGCTGGGGTTGGGGCGTCGCCACGGCCGCCTGCTCGCCGGCGATCGCGGTCGTTTCCAGGATGCTTAATACGGCCTGAACGACCTCATCTACCGTCAATCCCGTGGTATCCACCCAGGCCGTGGCCGCCTCGGCGTAAGCGGGTTCGCGCTCGGCCAGGAGGGTCCTCACCCCGGCCACGCCGGCGGGAAAGAGGGGGCGGGTGGCGCGGTAGGACGGCCCGACTTCCCCGGGGCCGGCCAACCCACTCCGGTCCTCCCCGGGGCCGGCCGCCCGTCTCCAGGCCTCTTCGGGCGAAACTAGAAGCAAGACCACCCTAACGCCGGCCTGGGCCAGCACGGCCCTGTTCGCCGGGGCCTCAATGGCGCCCCCTCCGGCCGACACGACCGTGTTCCGGATGCTGAGAGCCTCAGTCAGAGCCCTGGTCTCGACCCGGCGGAAGACGGCCACCCCTTCGGCCCGGATGAAATCGGCGACCGGTTGCCCGGTGTGGGCGGTCACAAGATCGTCGAGGTCCAGGAACCCGCGCCCCAGGCGAGACGCCAGTCGCCGTCCGACCGTGCTCTTCCCGGCGGCCATGAAACCGATGAGGACGATGGGGCGGTTCATGGAATGGTCGCCTCCCCCGCGGCCCGCCAGGCGGCCACATCGCGCCGCCAGGCCCCCACTACCGCCTCGAGGGTGTCGCCGCCGTAGCGTTCCAGAACGGCCGCGGCCAACTCCCAGGCGACCATGGCCTCGGCCACCACCGCCACCGCCGGGACGGCGCAGACGTCGCCCCGCACCCTGGGGGCCAGGCCAGGCGCCCCGGACACGAGGTCGATCGATGGCAGGGGGTTACCCAGGCTGGGGATAGGCTTCATGGCCGCCCGCACGACCACCGGCTGTCCGTTGGTGATTCCCCCTTCGAGACCGCCGGCCAGGTTCGACGGGCGGGCCGTTCCGAGGGGGCCCAAACCGGGGAGCACCGGGTCGTGGGCCAGACTGCCGTGAAGGGCGGCGGCCTCGAAGCCCAGGCCAATCGAGACGGCCTTCACCCCGGGAACGCTCATGACCGCGCCGGCCAGCCGGGCGTCGAGCCGTCGGTCCCACTGGCCGAACCCGCCCAGACCCGGCGGGCAGCCCAGGGCGGCGACTTCGAAGATACCCCCGAGGGTATCGCCTCTGGCCGAGGCCTCGTCGATGACAGCGCGCATGCGGAGGGAGGTCCCGGCGTCGGCGCAGCGCAGCCCATCGGTCTCGGCCGCGGCGAAGACCGCCCGCCAGCCGGGCCCGTCGCGGGCGGCGGGGCCAATCCCGGCCGCCGCCGCGGGGCTCTCCTGGCCCCGGGTCACTGCCACTCCGCCGATGGCCGTGACGTGCGAACCCACCTCGACGCCCAGCCGGGTCAGAAGGGCCCTGGCGACAGTCGCTCCGGCGACGCGGGCCGCCGTCTCGCGAGCGCTGGCCCGCTCCGCCCCAGGCCAGAAATCGGGAGTCCCATACTTAACCGCGAGCCCGAGGTCGGCGTGCCCCGGCCGGGGCACGGCCGGCCGCTCCGCTCGGTCGCCCCGCCCCGGGTCGCTAGGCCGCCGGCCGGAAGTCGCCGGCCCGTCGGTCCCCTGGCTCGCCGTCTCCGGCTCGGGGTTGGCGATCTCCATGGCGACCGGCGCGCCGGTGGTCTTGCCACCCGCCACTCCGGCCAGCAGTCTGGCCCGGTCGATCGTCCCGCTGGCCCGCGGCCCGCGTCCGTAGCCGGCCTGGCGGCGGCGCAGCTCGCGGTCGACATCTTCCACGCCCAAGGGTATCCCGGCCGGCAGGCCGTCGACGATGACGACCAGGGTCGCTCCGTGGGACTCGCCCGCGGTCAGGAGTCGTGGCATCGGCCCCACCCCTTCTCCGCCGCCGTCGCCCCGGCGGCCGCCTCGAGGGCCCGCCGCATTACTCCAGGCGAAGGTTCCCGCCCGGTGAAGAGCCGAAAAGCTTCCTCGCCCTGGCGGAGCAGAACCTCAAGTCCATCCGCCGTCTCCACTCCGGCGGCTTCGGCCGCCAGGAGGAAGCGGGTCCGGGCGGGACGGTAGTTCAACTCGATGGCCAGGCCGCCCGCCCTGGGCGCCGGGACGAAGGTCAAGGCCCCGTCGGGGGCCGAGGTGGCCTGGACCAGGACGTCGAAGGCGACCTCCTCCCGGGTGGCCATCTCCGCCATGGCCACGCCGCGGAAGGTATCGCCGCCGACTCCGCCGGGACGGCCCGCCCCGGCCGCTCTGCCCGCCTGGTCCGCCCCCGCCGCGACCCGCAGCTCCCCGACTACCGACACGGCCCGTCCCGCATCCCGAGCGGCTAGCGTAACCTCGCCCGCACCGGCCAGGGCCGCCGCGACAGCGGCGGCCCTGGCCGCGCCGCCCGCTCCCAGGATGCCGACCCGGAAGCCGGTCCGGCCGCCCGACCCACCCCGCCTGCTGGCCCACTCGCCGACGATCCCCGCCAGGGCGGTCACGTCGGTGTTGTGGCCCGTAATCTTTGCCCCGAAGACCACTGTGTTGACAGCCCCAGCCAGGCCCGCCGCTTCCGACAACCCGTCACAAAGTCCGGCCGCCGCCACTTTGTGCGGAACAGTCACGTTGAGACCGCCCAGGCCGCGGTCGGCCGCCCCGGCGAAGATTCCGGCCAACTCGTCCTCGGCGACGTCCCAGGCCTCGTAGCGGGCCCGGATGCCCGCCGCGGTCAGGGCCGCGTTGTGCATGGCCGGAGACAGGCTACCCCGGACGGGGCACCCGACGAGGGCGAAGAGCCGGACCCGCTCTCCGGTAGTCATGAGGCCAGTTCCTCCAAAGTTCTTCGAAAGCCCGGGTAGGAGACTCCGGCCGTCTCGAAGCCCGCGACTTCTGTCTGCCGTCCGTCCACGGGCCGGGTGAGAAGACCGGCGACAGCCAGAGCCATGGCCATCCGATGGTCGCCTCGGGCCGACACCCGGGCGGGGTGAAGCCGGGTCGGTCCAGTGATGACCAGCCGGTCGGGCCCGGCCTCGATGTGGGCCCCCATTCGCCCCAGCTCGCCGGCTAGGGCTTCCAGGCGGTCGGTCTCCTTGGCCCGCAACTCGCCGGCGCCCTCGATGACCGTGACCCCCTCGGCCTGGGTAGCGGCCACCGCCAGGATGGGAACCTCGTCGATGAGGGAGGGAACCTCGGCGGCGGGCACCAGCGTGGCCCGCAGGACGCCCGGGACCGACCCCCGCCTGGCCCGGGCGGGTTCGAGACCGCGGACAACGATGTCGGCCACCGGCTCGCCGGCCCCCGGGAGACCCCCCGCACCCGCGCCGGCCCCCGCGGCGACCGCCTCCGGGAGACCCTCCAGAGCCACGGCCCGCGCCGCCCCCATGCGGGCAAGAACCGCCAGGAGACCCGTGCGGGTCGGGTTCACGCCAACCCCAGCGAGCCGCAACGCCGACCCTGGAACGAGGAGTCCGGCGACAATCCAGAAGGCCGCCGACGAGAAATCGCCGGGGACGGTCAGTTCGACCGAGTGGAGAAGCGGCCGGCCGTCGCTCTCCACCGAGACGACCCATCCAACCGGGTCGGCCTCGGCCCCGGGGGAGACACCGCCGCAGAGGAGCCGGCCACCATCAGCGACAACGACCCCAAAGACCCGCAAGAGGCGCTCGGTGTGGTCGCGGCTGGGAAGGGGCTCTATGACCGTGGTGCGACCGGCGGCGTGGAGGCCGGCCAGAAGCAGGCAGGTCTTGACCTGGGCGCTGGCGACAGGCAGGCGGTGGACCCGGGCGGTGAGCGGCCCGGGCGGAAGGGGTCCCCTGATTTGAAGCGGCGCGGTCTCCCCGTCTCCGCCGTCCGCCGGCCTGGCCGCCACCTCGGCCCCCATGCTCCGCAGCGGGTGGGCTACCCGCGCCATTGGCCGGCGGCGGAGAGAAGCGTCACCGTCGAGCGTCGAGCGAAAGGGTTGACCGGCCAGCACTCCGGCCAGAAGCCTCATCGTCGTTCCGGAGTTCCCGGCCTCCAGGGGTCCGTCGGGGGGCCGAAGACCTCCTCGGGGCGGGCGGACGACGCCCTGGCTGACCCGAACTCCAAGACGCTCAAGACAGGTGATCGTGGACCCCACGTCGGCGCCGGTGGGCAGGCCGTCGACGCGGCTCGGGCCGTCGGCCAGGGCGGCCAGAATGAGCGCCCGGTGGCTGATGGACTTGTCCCCCGGCACCCGAACCTCGCCGGCCAGCGGGCCGGTGGACCCAAACGTCTCTAGGGCCATTGCTTGAGCCTCCCTAGTTCAGCGCGGAACTCCCGGGCCCGCCTGAGGCGGTCGGAGGGTCTATCGGCGATGGTCGCCCTGGCCGCGGCCGTCACCTCGGCCAGAGCCCGGGTGAGTTCCACGGCGTTGGTGGTCAGCATGTCCAGACCCATGACCGGATCCTGGAGAGCCAGACGGGTCGAATCGCGGAAACCTCCGGCGACAAAGGGGGCCAGAGCGGCGACCGCGCCTTGCTCCTTCCAGGCCGACTCGGCCAAGGCTACGGCCAGGAGGTAGGGCAGGTGACTGGTCAGGGCAAGAATGCGGTCGTGGGTCTCGGCCGAGGCCCGCGTGGGCCGGGCCCCAAGACCCCGGACCAAGGTCTCGACACGGGCGACCGGATCTACCGGGCCAGCCGGGTCAACTGCTCCGGTCGGGGTCGGGGAGACCTCGGGCACGACAATCCAGGGCTGGCCATCGAACAGTTCGGCGCTCGAGGCGGCGAAGCCGCCCCTCTCGGACCCGGTGATGGGATGGCCCCCGACAAAAGGGGGGAGGTCTTCCCCATGGCCGGTCCGGGCGAGGTCCTCTCCCCCTCCAACCCCGTCCCGCCGGTCCGCTCGAAACCGGCCCAACCGCCGGACCTCCCCGGCGATCCATCCTTTGGTGCCGGCCGTGTCGGTAACCACTCCGCCGGGCGGCATGACCCGCCTGGCCCGGTCGACCAGGGTCGGAACGGCCCGAGCGGGAACGGCCACGACGCACATTGTCGCGCCCGCGCAGGCATCCTCCAGTGTCCGGGTCAACCGCGGCCCGAAGCCGGCCTCCCGCGCCGCCTCCAAAGCGGCGGGCGAGTTGTCCCAGCCCTGGACCTCGGCGACGAGCATCCTATCCAGAGCGGCCCGCAGGATCGACCCCCCGATGAGACCCAGACCGAGGATGGCCAGTTTCGCTTCTCGTCCGCTCGCGCCCGCCGCGTCGTCCGCGCTCATCCCCCGGCCACCCCCCCGACTCCCCGGCCGTAGACCCTGGCCCGGGACACGGCCCGGATGCGGTCCATCGCGACCTCGAAGCCTTGCGGGGTCAGCGACTGCGAGCCGTCGCAGAGAGCCCTCTCCGGGCAGGCGTGGACCTCGATCATGAGTCCATCCGCGCCCGCCGCCACGGCCGCGACCGCCAGAGCGGGAACCAGACTGGCTCGCCCGCTGGCGTGACTCGGGTCGGCGATGACCGGCAGATGGCACAGCTCCCGGACCAGAGCGATGGCCCCCACGTCAAAAGTGTTGCGGGTCATGGTTTCGAAGGTCCGGATCCCCCTCTCGCACAGAACCACGTCGGGGTTGCCTTCAGAGAGGATGTAGTCGGCGGCCATCAGCCACTCCTCGATGGTCTGCGACATCCCTCTCTTGAGCATAACGGGCCGACCGGAACGCCCCGCCGCCCGGAGGAGCGGGAAGTTCTGGGCATTCCGGGCCCCAATCTGAAGCATGTCGGCCGACGCCGCCACATCCTCGATGTCCTCGATCGACAAGACCTCGGTGACGAACGGGAGACCTGTCTGCTTGCGGGCCTCTTCCAGGATACCCAGACCCTCGCGACCGAGCCCCTGGAAGGCGTAGGGAGACGTCCTCGGCTTGAAGGCCCCACCCCGCAGCATGTGAGCCCCGGCCGCCTTGACCGCCTCCGCCGCCGCCAGGTAGGTGTCGGCTTTCTCCACGGCGCAGGGACCGGCCACGACCGTGACCTCTCCACCGCCGAAGGTCGCCCGGCCGGCTCTGACCACGGTCGGCCGGGGGTGGAAGTCCAGGCCGGCCAGCTTGAAAGGATGGAGAACCCGGATGACCCGTTCCACGCCGGCCATGGCCTGGAGGTCGTCCGGCTCCATCCGCCGGAGGTCGCCCACCGCGCCGACGATGGTCCGCTCCGACCCTTCTGAAAGATGGACGGCCACACCGAACTCCTCAAAGCGAGCGATAACCGCGTCTACCTGCGCCCGGGGCGCTCTCGGCTTCATGACGACGATCATCTCCGCCCCCCCTCTCGGTCCGGTTGGGCGGCCGCCAGGGTCAGGTCCGGTCTCAGGACCGCGGCCTCGCCGAGATAGACCGGAACCCCGTGCCGTGCCCGAGTTGGGCGACCGGTGTCGTCTGTCTCGAAAAGGACCAGGACCCTGACGCAGCGGGCGGGCGCGCCTGGAACGCCAGCTTCCTGCGCCCCGAGGAGGGCGGCGCCGGTGAAGCCCAAGGATCGGGCGGCCGCCGCCGGGAAGGCGGAGTTGAGGTCGGGAGTGACGGTGAAGAAGGCGGCCAGGGTCGACTCCGGCGTGAGAGCCGGGTTGGCCCGGCCCAGGGCGGTCAGGAGTTCCCTGGTGGCGGTGGACACGGCCTCCGGCTCATTAGCCGGACACGTGGTCGCGCCGCGGGCGCTGACGAGTGGCATGTAGACTCCCCCAAGGGCGACGGGGAACTTGGGGGGAAAGAGACAGAAACGGCGACCAAGGGATGGTCGCCGGAAAGGCTCACTCTCCCCTACCGTTCTACCGTCCTACGAGTTTGGGGCAATTATAGCAGGGCGTGAGCATCTGGACAAGCGCAATTGGACTGATTCCGTCCCAAGGCCATTAGCCGCTACTTGGCCACCGCCCGGTGGGCTACCGCGACGGCGACGTCGTCGAGGTGAACCAGTCCCACGCCGAAGAAGATGGCCACGGCCAGGTGCTCGCCTCTTCGGGCCACTCCGATCTTGCCGCCGACATCCAGACCGGCGGCCCGCACGGAGATCTGGGCCAGGGCTTCCCTGGCCGCGCCGGCGACGGCGCCGACGTGCGGGTGCTCGTCGCGGATGACTCCTTCCCGCTTGGCCGAGACAATGGCTCGCTCTATCACCGTGGGGATGCTAGCGAGGAACTGACCGCCGATGTCGGCCGCCGCGCCGGCTATGCCGCTCTGGCGCAACTCCTCCTTCAATGCCTGCTCCTGGGCCCGCGTGGGCGATAGAGCCAGGCCCAAGGCGGCTCGCGCGACGTCGAGGTTCTCGGACAATGGTGGCGCCTCCGTTTCTGGTCGACCACCCTTTCTGGGCTATCTCCCGTTCGCCGCCGACCTCTCCTCACCCTGCCGGGGCTCCGCCGCGGCCCGGCCGCTGTCCCGCTCGCCCCGACCCGCTTCCGAGCGTTCAAACCAGGCCAGGCAAAGGAGAGCCCAAGCCCCGCCGGCGAGGTAGCCGCCAACCACGTCGCTGGCGTAGTGAACCCCGAGATAGACCCGGCTGGCGCCGACCATGAGGGTGACCAGACCGGCCAGGATGCCCAGGGTCAGGGGCCGGAGGCCCGCCCGCGGGCGGGCGGGTTGGGCCAAACTCGCCAGGGTCACGGAGATAACGTAAGCGACCACCGCGTAGAAGGCGATCGAGGACATGGCGTGGCCGCTGGGGTAGGAGTAGCCCAAGGCCGGCGTAAGAGGGAAGAGATCGGGCCGCACCCGGTGAAAAACGAACTTGAGCAGGCTGTTCATGAGGAACGAGCCCACCAGGGCCACCAGGATCGTCAGCATTCCGTCGCGAGCCGCGCCCCGTCCGGAGATGGAGCCCGCGCGGGTCCGGACCCGCCAGATCCACGCCGCCGCGGCCAGGTCGACCGAAATGATGGCGGCGGCCGACCCAAGATTCGTGACGACGAGCATGAACCAAGTGAGTCCGGGCGTGTGAAGGCGGAGGGCCAGCGCGCTGAAGGCGGCGTCGAACCCGGAAAGGCGCAACTGATGAAGACCGAGGGAGAGGGCGGCAAAGCACCCCGTCAGGATCAGGCCGAAAATCACGGCCGGACCAGGCCGAAGGCGCCAGGAAACTCGGGGCTCTTGCGTCGCGGCCAACGCCTCCCTACCGATGGACGGCCTAGGGCTTCCCTAGTAGTCCCTCAGCACGGCCTGCACCAAGCAGGTCGGGCCGCCACCCATGTTCAGACCGAGTTGCCGGTCGGGGAACTCCTCGACCGTGGCGCCCCTTCTCTCCAGCTCCCGCCGCACGCGTGGGTTGCCGGCCACGGCCAGACAGTGGCGCGGCCCGAGGGCCAGGATGTTGCAGGCCAGGTTTCCGAACTCCTCGCCGGTGACCGGGAGGAACTCGACGCCTCTCTCGCGCAGGAACTCGACCGTCTCCACGGCCAGGAGAGGAAGGTAGACCACGGCCAGATCGCTGTCGACAAGGCTGATGATCGAGAGGAGATGCATAACCGATCCCTGGCCCTCCCAGTGAGGCACCGGCGCCTGCGCCACGGAGATGCCCCGGGGTGCGAGGAGGGCCTGAAGCTCGTCGAGGCCGGCCGCGTTGGTGCGGTAGGACCGGCCGACCAGCAGGAGATCGGGGCCCAGCCAGAGGAGGTCTCCCCCCTCGGCCGTCGCCGGGGCGGTCATGCGGTGGTAGATGGGAACCCCGGCCCGGAGGAAGGCCCGCTCGGCGAAATCGGCCTCGGGGCGGCGGGCCGGCTTACCCGGGTTCAGGACGATACCCCCGTCGTTGACGACCAGGCCCCAGTCGCAAGCGAAGACAGCGTCGTAAATACCGTCCTGCGCTTCCTCGTGCCGTAAGACCTCCACGCCGGCCCGGACCAGGACCTCGGCCAGGGCTTCGAACTCGGCCCGGGCCTCACCCAGGCGCGGGAGCGAAGCATAGCCCCAGACGCCGAGATCGATTCCGGCCATGGTCGCCTCCGACCAACGGGGCGGGCACAGCAAGGCCCGACGTAGCGGAGCGACGGCCGACTGGGCCCCCCACTTCCTCTGGACGCCCTCGGTTGGGCCGATCACTCGCCGGCTACTCGCGGCCCCAGTGGTCACGGCCCAGGCCTCCCTTTTCTTCCGGGCAACGGCGGATCGCAAGACCCGTTCCGCCGGCTGGGAAGGAATCGTCTACCGGCGAGTGTATACAAAGGCCGGGCAAGGAGCAATAGCCCTGGACCGCGATTGGCTGGGGGAGGCGAAAGAAGTGGGACAGACACTGCAAGACCTTCGCGAGGCCATCCTGACCGCCGATGACGTGGCGGCCCTGGCGTCGACGCGGGAGCTTCTCGCGGCGGGAGTTGAGCCGCGCGTTGTCCTGGAAGAAGGTCTGGCCGCGGCCATGCTTGAGCTTGGCCGGCGCTGGAACCGGGGGGAGGCTTTCCTGGTCGAGGTGGTAGCCTCGGCCGATGTCTTCCGGCAGTGCGGCGAGGTGGTGGAACCGGTTCTTCTGGCCAGGGGTCAGAAGAAGGCCGGACGCCTCGTGGTCATCGGAACGGTGCACGGCGATCTGCACGATCTAGGCAAGAACATCGTGGGGGCCATGCTCAAGACAGTCGGCTTTGAGGTCACCGACCTCGGGCGCGACGTGTCGGCCGAAAGGTTCGCCTTAGCCGTGGCCGAACTCAAGCCCCACCTCCTCGGTCTCAGCGCCCTCCTGACCACGACCATGATGGAGCAGAAGGTCGTCATCGAAGCTCTCCGCGATGCCGGTCTGCGAGACAGGGTCAAGGTCCTGGTCGGCGGAGCGCCGGTCACGGCCGAGTGGGCCGCGGAGATAGGGGCCGATGCCTACGCCGCCAACGCCCCGCAGGCGGTTGAAGTGGCCCTGGGTCTGGTCGGGGCGGGAGGTGACGGGCGATGAGCCGGGCCTCTGCCCTGCGGGTTCTTTCCGACGCCGAGATCGCGGAGGTTCACGAGGCCGCCCTCAAAGTGCTGGCCGAGGGCGGTGTTTTCATCGACTACCCCCGGGCCCTGGAGCATCTGGCGGCCAAGGGCGCCCGGGTTGACGCGACCTCTGGACGGGTCAGGATACCGCCCCGACTCGTCGAGGAGTCCCTGCGGGCCTGCCCCTCTTCCTTCGCCCTCTACGACAGGGAAGGCCGCGAGGCCCTGCGAGTCGGCGGTGACGAGGTTCACTTCGCCACCAGTTCCTGCGCCATCCGCTACCAGGAGGGCGCCGCGGCTCGCCCGTCGCGGGCCGAGGACCTGGTGCGCCTGGTGCGGGTGGCCGACGCCCTGCCCCAGATCGACCTGGTCTCGACCATGGTCGTGGCCGGCGAGGCCCCCAAGACGCTGGCCGACACCTACCGCCTCTACCTTGTCCTGGCCAACTCGCCCAAGCCGGTTATCACCGGCGCCTTCAGCCAGCAGGGCCTCCCGGACATGAAGTCCCTGCTCGACGCCGTCAGCGGCGGGCGGACAGCCGACGCCCCCCTGGCCATCTTTGACGCCTGCCCCTCCCCCGCCCTCAAGTGGACGGCCATCAGCGCCGCCAACATCATGGACGGGGCGGCGGCCGGCCTGCCGGTAGAGTTCGTCTCCATGCCCATGCCCGGAGCGACCACCCCGGCCACCCTGGCCGGAAGTGTTGTCGTCCACACAGCCGAGACCCTGAGCGGAGTGGTCCTGGCCCAGACCGTCCGGCCGGGGGCCAGGCTCGTCTGGGGTGGGGCGCCGGTGGGCTTTGACATGCGCTACGGCACCACGCCCCTCTCTTCCGTGGAGGCCGTGCTCCTGGGCGTGGCCTCGGCCCAGATGGGCAAGCACTACGGCCTGCCGACCCACACCTACGCCGGTCTCTCCGACAGCAAGCTCCTGGACGCCCAAGCCGGCCTGGAGACAGCCTTCAGCGGAACGGCGGCGGCCCTGGCCCGGGTGAACCTCATCGCCGGCGCCGGGGCCCTCGACTTCGTGGGGACCCAAAGCCTCGAGAAACTGGCCCTTGACGCCGAGGCCGCGGGCATCATCCAACGCCTCCTTCGAGGAGTGGACGTCTCGCCCGAGACTCTGGCCGCCGACCTCATCCGCGAACTCGGCCCGGGCGCGGACTACCTTTCCCAGCCGCACACCCGGCGCTTCTTCAGAGCCGAGTCCCATTTTCCCGGTCCGGTCCTCGACCGCCTGGATCGAAAAGCCTGGGAGGAGCGGGGTGGTTCCGACGCCTTGGCCCGGGCCCGGACAAGAGTCGAGACCATCCTGAAGGAAACCGAGGCGCGCTCGCTCGACCCCGAGCGGGCCGCCAAGCTCGACCAGGCCATGCGGCGGGTGATGGACGCCCGCGGCTGCGCGGCCCTACCCTTTGTGGCAGGCTAGGGCGCTACGACTTGGATTGGCGGGAAATCTCGAAGGGAGACCAACGACCGTGTCCAGGGTACTAGTGCTCGGGGCGGGCCTCATGGGGCCGGCCATAGCCAGTGATCTTCTGAAGTTCGGGGTTGCCGACCAGGTGACCATCACCGATCTCGATCCCGCCCGGGTGGCGGCGGGCGTGAAAGTGGGCCGCTGCGAAGGCCGGGTCCTCGACCTCCGCGACCGACGGGCCCTGGTTCAGGCCATGGGCCAGGCCGACGTGGTGGCCGGGGCCTACCCCGTGGCCGCCGTAAGGGAGGTCACCGAAGCCGCCATCGAGGCCGGGGTCAGTCTCTGCGACCTGACCGGATCGGCCGAGGGCTTCGACATCTTCGACTACCACGAGGCCGCCACGAAGGCGGGAGTGACCCTCCTCCCCGGCTGCGGCGTGGCCCCGGGCCTCACTAATGTCCTGGCCGGCCAGGGAGCGGCTAGACTCGACCAGCCGGACGAGGGAGTTCTCTACGTCGGCGGCCTGCCGGCCCGACCCCTTCCCCCCCTCGACTACCGCGTTGTCTTCTCCATCGACACCGTCCTGGATGAGTACGTCGCCCCTTGCCTCATCGTCCGCGACGGCAAGATGATCGAGGTTCCCGCCCTCGACGGCCTGGAGGAACTGGCCTTCCCCGAGCCGGTCGGGCGGTGCGAGGCCTTTTACACCTACGGTCTGGGCACCCTTTCCCGGACCGGGGTCGGGCTCGGCTTCCGCGAACTGGGCGAGAAGACCGTCCGCTATCCCGGCCACCGCGACAAGGTCCTCTTGCTCCGGGAGTGCGGCCTCCTGGGCCGGGAAGCCGTGATGGTCGACGGCCAGGCCGTCGTGCCGCGGCGGCTGACGGCCACCGTCCTGGAACCCCTCCTGGCCCGGGGCGACGAGGCCGACATTACCGTCCTGCGGGCTGTGATCCGGGGCGGGAAAGACGGCCGCAAGACCGGTTGGGTCTTTGAGATGGTCGACCACTTCGACCCGGCCACGCGGACAACGTCGATGGCCCGCACGACAGGGTACACCTGCTCGATTATCGCCGGGCTGCTTCTTCGCGGGCGGATCACGGCCCGAGGCGTGGCCCCTCTGGAGCACATCTTCGCCGAGGCGAGCCTGTTCGCCGAACTGCGGGACGAGATGGCCAGACGCGGCCTGATCCTTCACGAGAGACAGATCGAGGGGGCCCAGACGTGCTGATCGTCGGCGAACGCCTGAACACCACCCGCAAGAGCGTGGCGGCCATGGTCGAGGCCCTGGACGGGGCCGCCGTGCGGCGCGAGGCTTTGCGCCAGATCGAGGCGGGAGCGCACTACGTCGACGTCAACGCCGGAACCTTCCGGACCCGCGAGCCGGAGCTTCTTCGCTGGATGGTGGAGAGCGCGCAGGCGGTGGAGAGCGCGCAGGCGGAGGAGGAGAGCGCCCCCATCCCCCTCTGCATCGACAGCCCCAACCCGGTCGCCATCCGGGCCGCCCTGGAGGTTCACCGGGGCCAGGCTATGGTGAACTCGATCACCGGCGAGGCCGAGCGCCTGAGCCGGCTTCTGCCGGTCATCAGAGACCACCGGAGCGCCGTGGTGGCCCTTTGCCTGGACGACGCCGGGCTTCCGGCCACGGCCGACGAGGCGACGGCCAAGGGCCTCCGGCTGGTCGAGACTCTCCTAGCCGCGGGCATCCCTCCGGGCGACATCTACGTCGACCCCGTGGTCCGCCCGGTCGGCGCCGACCCGGGGGCCGCCGTGACGGCCATCGAGACCATCCGCCTGCTGCGCGAGCGACTTCCGGAGGTTCACTTCATCTGTGGTCTCAGCAACGTGTCCTTCGGGCTGCCGGCTCGCTCCCTGGCCAACCGGGGCTTTGCGGCCATGGCCATGGCCGCCGGGCTCGACGCGGCCATCCTCGACCCCCTCGACGCCCCGCTCATGTCGGCTCTCCTGGCCGCCGAGGCCGTGCTGGGGCGCGACCGCCACTGCGGGCGCTACCTCAGGGCCTACCGGCAGGGGAAGCTGACATAAACGGACCCCCGCCCTTTGCGAGCGGGGGTCCGCCGTGAGCGAGGCAGCGCAGCCTGTCCTCGCCGGCCCATCTACTTCATCTATCGAATGTGATCTTCTATCTGATGCGTACGTCGCCAAAGGTCAGGTCGAGCTTAATGAAGAGCCTCGGCGCCTCGCCGGCGGTTTCGGAGGCCGCCTGGCCCGAGCCGGCCGCGGTGGCATCGCCCGCGTCGTCCGCGACGGCATCGCCCGAGCCGTTCACGACGGCGCCCCCCGCCCCCCGCGAGGCCTTAACCCCCACTCCTAGGCCGCTCCGGCGGCGATGGAAGATATCGATTTGCCCGGCGCTGCAGTCCGCCTCGGCCACGACCTCGATACCCTCCGGGGCCTGGATGTCGATATCGCCGGCCCACGCGGTCACGTAGAGGTAGTTCGGGCCGGGCTGGAAGCGGGCCGTGGTTAGGTCGATGTTGATGTCGCCGGCCCAGAGGTCAAGGCGCATCGGAGACTTGAAGTCCCAGGGCCGCCGACCGATATCAACCTCCCCGACAAGGCCCGAAACGTTCCCCCAGCTCTCCCCGGACATGTGGCGCCGCTGCACGAACGACCAGTGGCGGTCGTGGGGGCGGGCCAGAATAACCACACCGATGCCCACCAGGAGGACCGGCAAGGTCCAGTAAGAGACGAAGCCCCAGTCGTAGGTGATAAGGGACAGGTTATGCAGGAGTTGGGCCACGGCCCCGGCCAGGATCCAGACGGCCACTAAGCGGACGCCGAGACTTGAGCCGACCCAGAGGCGCTCACGACGCCGGCTGTCACCGAAAACGACGAAGGCTCGCCCGAAGATCAGGCGCAGGGCCGGCCAGATGATGAGGATCGGCCAGAGACCCCGGATGCTGAACGGAGCCAGGTACCCCAGGTTGGAAGCCAGCAGAAGCAGACCGATCAGCAGAAGAGCGCTTCCCCAGAAGACGCGCTTCGACATCGAGACTCTCTCCCTTCCATTCCATTTCTGTCTCAAGCCTACCGGACACGGCTCAGCCGAGCCACGTACCACGGGGAAGAGATAGTCGTGGACTCCGGGGAAGGGCGGCCGCTGGACCGGAGGCAGCCGGGTGGGCTGGACCCTGGGACAGGAAAGAGTTAGCGATCCTCCGGCTCTTCGGCTGCCGGCCTCTCGGCCATCTTCCAGCCCCCCGGGACAGCAATGATGTAGCCGGCGGTCTTGCGGCGGTGAAACTCGGTGACAGCCCGCCGCCAGACCCCATCATCGAACAGGGGTCGGCCGTCCTCGAGCATGTCCCAAATGAGGGGACTCTCCATGGCCAGGAGTTCTTGAGGAGTGAGGCCGAAAATGTCGGCGCCCCGACCCGGCCCGGTCGCGGCCCAGGCCTCGTAGGGTTTCTCGCGCCGCCGCAGGGGGTTGAGCCCGTCAAAGCTGCTCGAGACCACCACGAAATCGTAGTCACTGTCGGGGAAATGGTCACCCCGACCCCGGGAACCGTAGAGGGCAACGGCGCCAAGACACAGGGCGCGCTGGAGAGCGGCGACGAACCCCGACAGGTCGCCGCCTCCGGTTCCGGTATCGTTCGGAGGCCTAGGCGCCAAGGTGATCCTCGACAAAACGCTTGACGGCCTCGCAGTCCGCGAGAGCCTGGCCGGCGATGGTCTCGTCGAAGAACGCCCGCGGGGGGCCGCCGACACCGTTGGGGTAGCGAGCGCCGACGTAGTGCATATCAAGTCTCCGACCGGCCGTATCGACCTCGGCCGGGATGGGCAAGTCAAGCAGGCCCAACGTAGCCAGCAAGTCGGTGCACGCGTGCGTACGCTGCCAGAGGGCGCCTCGATGCATGAGCAGTCCCTTGAGCAGCTTCTCCGCAGCCTGCTGGCAGTGGAAAGCGGTTCCCTCGTAGAACAGGCTCCTGCGCAGTTCACGGGCCATGAGGAGATCCCGCTCGCCGGCCTCAAGCCACCACGCCACTTCCGTTTTCATTGACCGGTCACCCCGTCATCAGGATACCACAGGGACGCCTTTGATAGCGGGCAGGAATTCGCGGCTTGGCCCGAGTATGGGGAGGGCGCTGCCCGGAAGGAGGGCCTCTGCCGATGGTCCGGCCGGAGGGTGAGGCAACGGTGCGGTTCGAGCCGGCCGCGATCGCCGTTCGCGTCCCCGTGGGGACAACGATCTATGAGGCCGCCGAGGCCGCCGGGCTCGACCTTGACCGCCCCTGCGGCGGAAGAGGACGCTGCGGCAAGTGCGCGGTGAGGGTTAAAGACGCGGCGACCGGGTCCCAGGCCTCGCCCGGCCAGGCTAGATGGGTTCTGGCCTGCCAGGAGACGGTCGCGGCCGACCTCGTGGTCAATCTGGCCCCGACGGCGCTGCCGAGCGATGTCGCGGCTCTCTACGAGGCCGGCCCGGAGGCCTTCGTGTTCGACCCCCCGATAACCAAGCACTTTCTTCCGGCCGAGCTTTTCCGGGGCCCGTCTGGAGCCGGAGACGGGCTTTGGGAGGCCATCCGGGCTCGCCTGTCCCGGGACGCCCGCTGGGGTGAGGCCGAGGCGAGCAGCGATCTAGTTGGACCGCCCCTGGGCCTTGGCCTTCTCCGCCGCCTAGGGGCCCTCTACGGCGAGTCCCGGCGCCGGGGGCTCACGGTCATCGTGGGTCCCGATGGACCCGTCGGTTTCGAGAGCGGCGACACGGCCGGGCGGCTTCTCGGTCTCGCCGTGGACATCGGAACCACGACCGTGGCCGGCTACCTCTACGACCTGATCACAGGCAAGCGGTTGGCCGTGGCCGCCGCCCTCAATCGACAGGCCAAGTTCGGGGCCGACGTCATCTCCCGCATCGCCGCGGCCCAGCGGGACGGCAGCCCGCTGAGGCTCCAGGCCGAAATCGTCGCTACGATGGCCGAGGTCATCCGGGAGACCTGCGCGGGGGCGGGGGTCCGGACCGAGGACATCTACTGGATTTCGGCCGTGGGCAACAGCACCATGCACCACCTCTTCCTAGGCATCGACCCGACCTGCCTCGGGCACTACCCGTTCTGGGTGGCGGGGCGTGAGCCGGTAACCGTGCCGGCCGCGCCCATTCCCGGCCTGGAGGTGAACGAGCAGGCCACGATCGCCTTCCTTCCACTCATCGACGGCTTCCTCGGCGCCGACACCACGGCCGTAGTCCTGGCCACGGGTCTCGACCAGGCCCGAGCGGTGCGGCTGGTCATCGACATCGGAACCAACGGGGAGATCGTGGTCGGAAGCGCGCGGGGCCTGTGGGGCTGCTCCGCGGCGGCGGGCCCGGCGCTAGAGGGAGCCGGCCTCTCCTCGGGCTTGCGGGCCGGGCCCGGGGCCATCGATGATGTAAGGATCGGCGAGGGCGGCGAACGGCGCGGTGGAGACGGCGCGGCGATTGACCGGGACGAGGTGCGGGTCTCGACCATCGGAGGCGAGGGACCCGAGAGACCCCGTGGACTCTGCGGTTCAGGGGTCGTCGCCGCCGTGGCCGAGATGCTCCGGGCCGGCGTTATCGAACCCAGTGGGCGACTGGCCAGTCCCGAGGCTCTCCTGCGAGCCGGCCGCCCCGGACTTGCCGCCCGGCTGGTTGGGGTTCCGCGGGCCGGGGCGCCATCCCAAATGGAGGCGGCTTTCCTACTAGTCCCGGCCGAGGCCACCGCCACGGGCGAACCCATCCTCTTCCGGCAAGAAGACGTGCGGGCCGTCCAACTGGCCAAGGGGGCCATCGCCGCCGCCATCCACTTCCTGCTGGAGGCCGGCGGGATAGAGCCCCAAGACATCGCCGAGATCCTCCTGGCGGGGGCTTTCGGCAACTACATCGACATCGGCGACGCCCAGCGAATCGGGCTCCTACCCGACTTCCCCGGGGTTCCCATCCGCCCGGTCGGTAACGCCGCCGGCGCGGGGGCCCAGATGTGTCTGCTGTCAAGGCGAAACTGGGCCAAGGCGGCGGCCATTCCGGGCAGGGTCATTCCGGTGAGACTGGGGGGCGACGCGGGGTTTGAACGAGTCTTCACCGCCATGCTCAACTTCCCGGGCTAGAGCCTTCCCGGGCTACCCGGTAGGCCTCGACGACGTTGTCGACGGATAGACCTTCCACGAGTCCGCCCGAGGTTCCAAAGACATAACCTCCGCCGGGGGCCGCCGCCCGGATGGTCTCCACGGCGACCCGCCTCACCTCCAACTGAGTTCCCCGGGTGAGCAGATCGAGATCGAGATTGCCCCAGAGGCAGATGCTCCGCCCGTAGCGGTCCTTGACCCGGCCGATGTCCATGCCGCTTGAGGCCTGGAGGGAGTGCACCCCGGCAAAGCCGGCCTCGATGAGGTCGGGGATGATGTCCATGACGTAGCCGTCGGAGTGGAAGACGGTCTTGAGACCGAGACCGGCCGCATCGCCGGCCAGGAGGCGCCAGGTGGGGGCGACCAAGTCCCGGAGGAGGCCGGGGGAGATGAACAGGCCTCGATCGTAGGCCACGTCGTCGGCCAGGACGATACCGTGGAGGCCCAGCCGGGCGGCCGCCTGGATGAGGGCTCGGCCTCGCTCGGTAGCGGAGGCCAGGAAGCGGGCGACGGCGGCGCGATCGCGGGCGAGGAGGGTCAGGAATTCGGTAAATCCCAGGGCTGAGACGCCCTGGCTGAAGGGGCCGTCGATTAGGGCGAAGACGAAGAGGTCCGTCTGGGTCGTCCAGAAGGTGGCCTCGGGGAGGTGGAAGCTGTCGGGGGGTGGGAGACCGCCCGTGGCGGCGACGCCAAAGGGCAGACAGATGAGGTCCAGATCGAGGGCCTGGACCACCTGGGCGAGTTCCGGGGTGGTGACGGGGACGGGGGCGGCCTGGGGGAACCCAGCGGTCTTTGAGTCCGCGAGAAAGGCCCGGGCGAAACGATCGGTGATGACTATTTCGCCCAGAGGCAGGCGGTCTGGTTGGCGGAGTTCAAGAGCCGCGGCGACGCGGTCACGACGGAGCATGATGGACCTCGAGCGCCGGCAGTTCCACTCCTAGTCGCTCCAGGTGCTTGCGGACGCCGATCGCGTCCCACATCCGCACCCAGGGGTCGACATGGTACCGCGTGGGGTAGATCAGGCCGTGTTGGGCCAGGTCAGCGGGTAGCGCACCGGCGGAGGCCACGACGTGGCGGAGGGCCTCCTCGCCCGCGCCCGGGTCGATCAGGGCGCGCTCCTGGGGGCAGGAAGTACCGGGCGAGGGCATGAGGGCGTTCGCCTCCTGAGTGACCGGCTTGCGCTTGGGCACGGAGCGCCCGGCTGGGGGAGCTGTCAGCCGAGCAAGGAGCTACACACTTAGGGCGAAGGATTCGCCCCTTCGCGCGCCGAACCCCTGCCGAACACTTGATCGGGGGAGAGATGGTCTTGCGCACCTCACCTGACGGTTCCGGGAAGCCGCTGGTCTTCGACGATCTTCCGGTGACCCTCTACCACGGAGACTGCAATGACTTTCTCGGATCACTCCCTGACGGCGCCGCCCATCTCGTTGTGACCTCGCCACCCTACAACCTTGGTAAGGAATACGAGAAGAGAACGAGCCTGTCCTTATACTTGGCGGCCCAGGAGAAGACCATCACCAGCGCGGTGCGCGTTCTCAACGATCGGGGCAGCATCTGCTGGCAGGTCGGAAACTACGTGGACGCGGGCGAGGTGTTTCCCCTTGACGCCCTCCTCTACCCGATCTTCAAGGGGCTCGGCCTCCACCTCCGGAACCGGATCGTCTGGGAGTTCCAGCACGGGCTACACTGTAGTCGCCGGTTCTCCGGGCGGCACGAGACCATCCTCTGGTTCACCAAGACCGACAGGTACATCTTCAACCTCGATCCCGTGCGCGTCCCATCGAAGTATCCGGGCAAGCGGCACTATAAGGGGCCCAAGGTCGGGCAGTACTCGGGCAATCCGCTCGGCAAGAACCCCGGGGATGTTTGGGAGATACCCAACGTGAAGCACAATCACGTGGAGAAGACCATTCACCCCTGCCAGTTCCCGGTCGAGCTCGTGGAGCGGCTGGTGCTGTCGATGACGGAACCCGGGCAACTCGTGGTTGATCCGTACGTCGGCGTGGGATCGGCAGCCGTGGCTGCCCTGCTGCACGGACGCCGGGCGGCCGGGGCCGATATTAAGGAGGAGTACCTCCAGATCGCTCGGGAACGCTGCGAGCTCGCCGCCCGAGGAGAGTTGCGCACGCGGCCGATGGGGACGCCGATTTACGTTCCACCGGCGAGTTCGTCGCTGGTGAGGCGGGAGGGGAACACGGGCGATGCGTAAGGTCTACGAGTATTCCCACCTCGGGGGTGCGGAGATTCTGATTTGCCGGTTCCCCGAGGTGAAACAGGATATCGACGCCGTCATCGAGGCCGTGGACGCGACGGCTGCTCTGGTTAAGATTAGCAAGGAGAAGACTATGCCCGGCGCACTTCTCTACAGCCCGTCCCACCTCAACGACGCTTTCCGCCGGGAGTTCGCCGCCCGCAGCTTCCACGAAGAACGAGACCGATACTCGATCACCGTACCTGACAGCGATGTCGTCATCCCCGGGGCGTTCAAGCAGGTGGATTTCGTCAAGCAACGGGTATTCGTGGAGGTGCAGTTCGGCAAGTACGCCTTCATGTTCTATGATCTGGCCAAGTTCCAGTACTTCTACAACCAGGGGCGAGCCATCGTCGGAGTCGAGATCGTCGCCTGCCACAACCTCCAGAGCCGCATGTCCACAGGAGTCTCCTACGGAGAGCAACTGATCCACGACATCGAGCGGCTCCAGCGGCACTTCCCAGCGGTGCCGGTGAAGGTAGTCTTAGTGGATGTGTGAGGTAGGGGAATCCGTGCCGACCCCATCCCCGCGACCACGACGGCTGCGGACGCCGCCGTGTCAACCCGGGCCCACCCCGGCTCAGCGGGTGCACGGCCGCCGATTGGACCGGTCAGCACTTCTAGTTCGCCTTGCCTGTGCCGCCCCCGTAGTTTCTCTTTGCAGGAGCCGTAGCCAAGTGCTTGGCCGCCCGGGCACCCATGTCGAGGTACCATTCCTCGAACTGCTTCCGAGCCGCAGCGGCAAGTCCCTGTAGGTAGTCTCGCACCCCATCCTCGGGTGGGCTGCGGTGTCGAGAGAGGGGGGACATGACTCAGGTTCAGTCTACAAGCCCCCGCCGTCATTAGCCGACGGTCCTCAGGAACAATCTCAAGGAATTGAGGAAGAGGCGGCCAACTTCTGAGGCGGTCGGTTCGCTTATCAGGAGGAGGTCTTGCTCCAAATGCGCTCTACCCCCACCCCCTCTATCCCCACCTGCGCCTGGAAGCGCCGTTTCGACGAAAAGACGCCCTTTGAGGGGTCGCCCATCCGTCTGACCTGGGCCATTGCCCGCCAGATGTACCCGGCCTTCGGACGCGTCCTCGCCCAGATGATTCGCGACAAGCTCCGTGGCCGGCCGTCGATCCTGATCGCCATGGCCAGGAAGGCCACCCCCACGATGGGCGTGCCTCTGGGCGGTCTGGGGGGCGGGACCATCACCCGTGGCTGGCGGGGAGACTTCGTCCGCTGGCAGATGCGGCCGGGCATCTATCACTATGGGGCCGTGCCCGTCGACCGCTTCTCCCTCTGGGTGGGCCGCGAGGGCGCCGAGCCGCGAGCCCTGGTCCTCTCGCCCAGGCCGCAGGGCGGGCTCGACGAGGCCAAGACCACCTACCACGCTCTCTTTCCCCGGGCCTGGACGGTCTACGAAGAGCCGGCGCCGGGCATCACTCTTGTCTGCCGTCAGATCTCGCCGGTGATCCCCGACAACTACCGGGAGAGTAGCTATCCCGTCTCCGTGTTCGTCTGGTCCATCGTGAACACCGGGACCACGGCGGCCGATGTGGCCCTCATGTTCACCTTTCAGAACGGCATCGGCGTGGCGAACGACCTCGCCGGCGGGCACTCCAACCGGGCCTTCGAGATCGAGGCCAGCCGCGGAGATGCGGAGCGAGGCGACCCCGGTCGGGTAGTGGGTGTCGAGCTACGGCATGTCCACCGCCAGCGGTGGTCACCTCCTCCCGGGCGGGGGCGGTCGCCCGGCGCCGGAGAGCGGTCCGGAAGGCGGGGTTTCTATGAGGATCCCCTCGCCTTCGCCATAGCCACCCTGGCCGGCGAAGGGATCGAGGCGAGTCAGACGACCACTTTCGTCTCCGAAGGGGCCAGACGGGGAGCGGCCCAGGTCTGGGACGACTTCGCCGCCGACGGGCGTCTCGGGGACCCCCCCTCCGACCCCTCCCCCCGAGGCCTGGCCATCGCCGCGGCCCTGGCCGCCCGGGTCCACGTGCCCCCGGGAGAAACGCGAGAGATCGTCTTCTCCCTGGCCTGGGACATGCCCGTGGCCCGCTTCGGGTCCGGCTCGGCCTGGTACCGTCGCTACACCCGGTTCTACGGGCGGGAGGGCACGGCCGCTCCGGTCATCGCCCGCGACGCCCTCCTGGACTACCCGGCCTGGGAAAGCCAGATCGAGGCCTGGCAGAAACCCATCCTGGATGACCCAGACCTTCCCGACTGGTACAAGGCCGCTCTCTTCAACGAGACCTACTACCTCGTCGATGGCGGCACCATCTGGACGGCGGGGAAGGTCCCGGACCGAGAACAGACTGAGGGGAAAGGGCTAGCCCCATCTCGGCCCGCAGAGGCCCTCCCCGAGCCCAGCATCGGCCACTTCGCCTACCTGGAAAGCCACGAGTATCTCATGTACAACACCTACGACGTCCACTTCACGGCCTCGTTCGCCCTGGCCCGGCTCTGGCCCCAGCTCGAACTCAGCCTCCAGCGCGATATCGCCAAGTCCCTCCAGGTCGAGCACCCGGAGACCCTCACCTTCATCATCTCGGGGCAGCGCGGTCCGCGCAAGCTGGGGGGCGTGATTCCCCACGACCTCGGCTCCCCGGTCGAGGACCCCTGGCGGCTCGTCAACGCCTATGACGCCCAAGACGTCAGCCGCTGGAAGGATCTCGGCCCCAAGTTCGTTCTCCAAGTCTACCGCGACTGGATGCTCACCCACGACCAGGCTTTCCTCGGCGAGGTCTGGCCGGCCGTCGACCGGGCCATGACCACGGCTCTTCGGTTCGACCGCGACGGCGACGGGCTCATCGAGAACGAGGGCTTCCCGGACCAGACCTACGACGTCTGGTCGGCCGAGGGCCCGAGCGCCTACTCGGGCGGTCTCTGGCTGGGGGCGCTGGCCGCGGCGGCGGCTATGGCCGCGGAGCTGGGTCACCCGGATCGGGCCACCTTCTATCGCGATCTCCTGGGGCGGGCCCAAACCGCCTACGAGGCCAGGCTCTGGAACGGCCGCTACTACGACTACGACGCCAGCCGCAACCGGCACCACGACAGCATTATGGCCGACCAGATGTGCGGGCCGTGGTTTGCCCTGGCCTCGGGGCTGGGGCCGGTCGTGCCCGAGGAGCATTTCCGGTCGGCCCTGCGGGAAATCTTTGAGTTGAACGTAATGGGCTGGCGGCCAAGGCCGGCGCGGGAACGCGGGCGACGCGCCGCCGCCGCGAGGCCGGCCCCGGGCCCCGGCGATCGCGGGGCCGTGAACGGGATGCGCCCGGACGGCCGGATCGACCGGACCTGCCTCCAGTCGGCCGAGGTCTGGACGGGAACGACCTTCACCCTGGCCGCCGCCCTGCTACGGGCCGGTTTGACCCAGGAGGCTTTCGCCACCGCGCACGGCATCTACGTCTCGCTCTACCGCGACTACGGCCTGTGGTTCCAGACCCCCGAGGCCATCAGTGTTGACGGAGTCTACCGGGCCCTGGGCTACATGCGGCCTCTGGCCATCTGGGCCCTGCAGTGGGAATGGGCCCTAAGCCCGCGGCGCCAGGGCCAGAAAGCCCAGGCTCACGACGGCCGTGCCAGCCAGGAGATAGAAGAAGGCGCCCAGACCGCCACTGGAGGCGGCCATGAGCCCGCCCACGAACGGGGCCAGGGCCCCCACCCCGTACTTGGCCAGGAAGACTAGGCCGAAGAGCGCTCCGCGCGCGTCTTTGGGGGTGAGGTCGGCCACCATGGCGTTCACCGGCGGCTGGAGGACGAAGATAGAGAAGCCCATGACGAAGACTCCGACGAGCAGGGCGAGGCCGCCGTGGAGAAGGGGTAAAAGAGCGAAGGTTATAGCGCAACCGACCGTGCCCCAGAGAATGGTGCGCTTGCGTCCTATGGCGTCGGACAGGAAGCCCCCGGCCAGTTGGCCAAGGACACCCGCCCCGAAGTTGAGACCGGCCACCAGGCCCGAGAGAACCACGCTGAGGCCCTTGTTCTCCTGGAGGAAGGTGGGTAGGTAAGCGAAGACGCCGTCATTGAAGAAGCCCTGGAGGGCGACGAGGGCCAGGACGGCCAGGAGACCGGCCGTCAGAAGCCGGGCGAGGGGTGTGGTCGGTCCGGAGGCTGTCACACCCTTGCCGCGGGCCTTGATCTCCGGCACACCCCTGCCTACGAGCAGGGCCACCCCGAGACCGATGACGGCCCAGAGGAGAAAGGCGTAGCGCCAGGCGGCCAGACCCACGACCCCCGCCGTCAGGACCGGGGCCAGGAGCATGCCCACGTTTCCGCCCACCCCGTGGAGGCCCAGAGCCTTCCCGCGGTGCTCCGGGCCGGCGATACTCGTGACCAGGGCGTTGGCGGCCGGGTGGTAGATACTCGTGCCCACCCCAATGAGAACAAAGGCGGCGGCCATCATCCAGTAGGACGTGGCCAGAAAGCCCAAGACGCAGCCGAAGGCCGGCACGATCATGGCCACCACGGCGGCCCGGCGGTGGCCGATGTAGTCGGAGATGATGCCGGCCGGCAGGGCCCCTAGCCCGTAGGCCAGGAAGGCGATGCTGACGAGAACTCCTAGACCCGTCCAGTCGAGGCCGAGGGCCTCCTGGATCGTCTTCAGGAAGGGGGTGAAGAACAGGAGATAGGCGTGGTCCATCCCGTGAGCGGCGCTCATGACCAGGGTGTAGCGGTAGATCTTCTTGGCGCCGATCGGGCCGACTTCCATACGAGAGTTTACCTCCCCTATTCGCTGCAGAGCTTCTTCCCCAGCTCGTAGGCCTCGTCCAGGAGGGCCCGGTTGGAGGCGATGTCGCCCTTGGCCCCGGCCGTGCCGTGCACGATCCCCACGAAATCGAGGCCGGAGAAGGCGGCGGCGTCGCGGAAAGTGCCGAGGGCGTTGGCCCCACCCGAGGTGGTGAGGTTGGTGTCGCCGTAGGCCATGGCCACGGCGAAGCGTTTGCCCTTAATGTAGTACTCCGGACCCTTCGTCCCGGGAACCACGAGACAGTACCATCGATCCATGAAGAGCTTGGTCTGGGCCGACAGGCTGAACCAGTAGACCGGGGTGCCGATGATGAGGGCGTCGCAGGCCTTCAGCGACTCGTGAAGGGGGATCATGTCGTCCTTGAGAATGCAGCCCTTAGCGTCCTTCTTCATGCATCCGTCGCAACCCTGACAGGGCCGGATGCTGAGGTCGTTGAGGTAGACCTTCTCGACCTCGGCGCCGCGCGTCTTCGCGCCCTCAATCATGCGATCGACCAGGATATCGGTGTTGCCACCCTTGCGTGGGCTACCGACCACGGCCAGCAGTTTCAACGACTCCGCCTCCCTGGGACACCCTCCGGCCCGGCGCCTCCCCTCTGGCGCCCTCTTGGCAAACCGGGGGAAGTGCTCTATTATACCAACAGTAAGGACTCAACTACTAAGAGCTAGCTCCTAACCCGTCTTGGTGGTAATGGGACCATTCGACCCTGTCGCTGCCTACCCGCCAAGACCAAAGGGGAAATTCGATGCCACCTCTGGCTATCCTGGCTGGGCTCGGCTCGGTTGTTCCGGAGGCCATGGTCGACACCTCTGACGCCTGGATCGTCGACACCGCCGTCCGCCCGCTTCGCATCGACGCGGCCCGACGCCAGGGCCGGCCGCGGCCGGGCGACACTGTTGTTTCGGTCGCCTTCGGGGCCGGGATGACCTATGCCGGCGCGGCCATCCGTTGGGACGAGGCCGCCAGAGGAGGTTCCGCGGCGTGAAGACCAGACTTGGTTCGCGAGTAACCGCGCTCTTCGGACTTGACTATCCCATTTTCCAGGGAGGTATGGCCTGGCTCGGAACGGCCGAACTGGCCGGGGCCGTCTCCGCGGCCGGGGGGCTTGGCATCATTGGAGCCGGGGCCGCCCCACCCGAATGGGTCGCCGGGGAGATCGCCAAGGTCCGGGCCCTAACCGGTCGCCCCTTCGGCGTTAATGTCCTTCTTGTCTCGCCTCACGCGCCCGGGATCGTCGAGCTCGTCTGCCGGGAGAGAGTTCCGATCGTGACCACCGGGGCCGGAAATCCAGCCCCCTACCTGGCCACCCTCAGGGCGGCCGGAGTGAAGGTTGTCCCGGTTGTCTCGTCCGTGAGCCTGGCCGTCCGCCTTGTCCGGGCCGGCGCCAACGCCGTGGTGGCGGAGGGCGAGGAATCGGGCGGCCACGTCGGCCAGACGAGTACCCTGGCCCTAGTCCCCCAGGTGGTGGACGCCCTGGCCGCCGCCGGCACACCCGTACCCGTCATCGCCGCCGGAGGCATAGCCGACGGGCGGGGCCTGGCCGCCGCCCTCGCCCTAGGCGCGGAGGGCGTCCAGATGGGAACACGCTTCGTCTGCGCCATTGAGTGTATCGCCCACCCGGCTTACAAGCAGGCCATCCTGAAGGCCGGCGACCGCGCCACCGCCGTCACCGGCCAGACCACCGGCCACCCCGTTCGGGCCATCCGCAACGTCCTTACCCGGGAGTTCGAGCGTTTGGAGGCCGCCGGCACACCCAAGGACGAGATCGAGGAGTTCGGGGCCGGGCGCTTCCGCGCCGCCGCTCTTGACGGCGACACTGTCCGCGGAACCCTCATCGCCGGCGAGATCAGCGGTCTCGTCCGCTCCATCGACTCGGCCGCCGTGATCCTCGAGAGCACGGTTCGGCAGGCCGAAGCCATTCTCGACCGCCTCGGAGGTGATGTGAAGTGACCTCGCTTTGCGCCTACGCCTACGCCCTGGAGGTGGTTTCGTGACCATCGACGGCTTTCCGTTCCGGGAAGGCTTGCTCGCCGGAAGAGTGGCCCTGGTAACCGGAGGATCGGGAGGCATAGGGCAGGCCATCTGCCTGGCCCTGGCCTCGGCCGGCGCCCGGGTGGCCGTCCACTACGGACGCCACCGGGACAAGGCGGAGCGAACCGTGGCCATCATCCACGGCCTGTTCCAGTCCGGCGAGGATCGGGTCGCGGACACTCCCCCGGCCCTGGCCTTGGGGGCCGACATCACTGATCCGTCGGCTTGCCGAACCCTGGTCACCGATGTCGTCGGCGCCTATGGGCGTCTGGACATCCTGGTCGCCGCGGCGGGCATCGTCCGCGACGCCCTTGTCGTCCGCATGTCCGACGAGGCTTGGAACCAGGTTCTGGCCGCCAATCTCACCGGTGTCTTCGCCTGCTGCCGCGAGGCTTTACGGCCCATGCTCCGGCAGCGCTGGGGAAGGATCATCAACATCTCCTCGGTCGTCGGGCTCTCCGGTAACGCCGGCCAGGCCAACTACGCGGCGGCCAAGGCCGGGGTCATTGGCTTCACCCGCTCGCTCTCCCAGGAAATTGGCTCCCGCGGGATCACCGCCAACGTGGTCGCCCCCGGGTATATCCCGACCGAGATGACCGCCGATCTGCCCGAGGAGACTAGAAAGGCGATTATCGCCAGGACTCTCTTGCGGCGGGCCGGCGACCCGGCCGAGGTCGCCTACGCCGTCACCTTCCTGGCCTCCGACGCCGCCGGCTACATCACCGGGCAGGTCATCCAGGTGGATGGAGGACTGCACCTTGGCTAGGGCTGGCCTCATCACTCCGGCTGGATGCGATCTCGGATCTCGACTACGTGCCCGGCAAAGCCCGCGTCGGGGATCTTCGGGTGGCGGTCTCCGTGTCGCTGGGCTTCGGAGGACACAACGCGCCCGTGGTCTTGAGTAGGTGGAAGGAGGGTGACGGTTGTGACCAGTGACTTGCCCCATCCGGCCGACATCCTGCCCCATCCGGTCGGCATCCTGCCCCATCCGGCCGACATCCTGCCCCATCGGCCCCCGTTCCTGCTACTCGACCGCCTGATCGAGATCGAAGCCGGTCGGAGAGTGGTGGCCGAGTGGCGTCCGTCCGCCAGTTGGTTTCAGGGGCATTTCCCGGACGAACCCATCCTTCCGGGCGTCCTGCTGGTGGAGGCCATGGCCCTGACCGGCGCGGTGGCCGTCTTGGCCGATCCCCGAAACCAGGGCAAGTTGCCTCTCTTCGCCGGGATCGATAGAGCTCGCTTCCGTAGGGTCGTCCGCCCGGACGAGACCGTCCGTCTTGAGGCGGCCGTTTCCGTGAAGGGGCGGTCCGGCCGCGCAAAGACCACGGCTTGGGTTGGAAGCGAACTGGCCGCGGAAGCGGATCTGATGTTTGTCCTGACCTCCCGACACTAGACCGCACGCAACACACCCATGACCTGCGTAAGGGTCTGAACCTGCGTGGCAATCGTATCCAGCAGCCGCATGACAGTGTTGTGCTGTGTCGTCATCAGTTCCCGCATCTCCCGGTGCTCGGAGGCGTTCTCCGCGGCCAGCGTATCGATGCGCTCGTGGAGGACACAGTGAGCGGCGTCGTTCTCGTCAAAGCGCCGGACCATCTCCCGGTAGAGGGTGTCGTCTCGCTCGACCATCTCCTTGCCTAGGGCCCGATCTCCCTCCGTAATCTCCCGGCGCAGCGCGAGGTCTCGCTCGGCGAGCTCCTGGCGGGAAGCCGCCTCTCGCTCGGCCAATTCCTGGCGGAAGGTCCGGTCTCGCTCAGCGACTTCCTGACGGGAAGCCGCCTCTCGCTCGGCGAGCTTCTGATGAAAGGCCTTCTTGTCCTCGGCCAATTGCCGCTGGAAGACGCGATCCCGTTCCTCGGCCTCCTGGCGGGAAGCCTTCTCACTCTCGGCCAGTTGCTCCTGAAAGGCCTTCTTGTCCTCGGCCAGTTGCCGCTGGAAGACCCGATCCCGTTCCTCGGCCTCCTGGCGGGAAGCCTTCTCACTCTCGGCCAGTTGCTCCTGGAAGGCATTCTTGTCCTCGGCCAGTTGCCGCTGGAAGACGCGATCCCGTTCCTCGGCCTCCTGGCGCAAGACCCGATCGCCTTCGGCAATCTCCTGTCGGGAAGCCTTCTCGCTCTCGGTGAGTTGCTGCTGGAAGGCATCTTCACGCTCGGTCAGTTGCTGCTGGAAGGCCTTCATGTCCTCGGTCAGTTGCTGCTGGAAGGCCTTCATGTCCTCGGCCAGTTGCCGCTGGAATGCCTTCTTGTCCTCGGCTAGTTGCCGCTGGAAGATCCGATCCCGTTCTTCGGCCTCCTGGCGCAAGACCCGGTCGCCTTCGGCAATCTCCTGTCGGGAAGCCTTCTCGCTCTCGCTGAGTTGCTGCTTGAGGCCGTCCTCGAGCCCGGCCAACTCCCGGCGTGAAGCCTCCTCCCGCTCGGCAAGCTTCTGGCGAGAGGCGTTCTCCCGCTCGGCAAGCTTCTGGCGGAATGCCTCCTCGCGCTCGGCGATTTGCAGCCGGAGAACATCGCCTCGCTCGTCCGTCCGCCGATACCACTCATCACTCTGACGGCGACCTTCTTGCCTCTGGGCCTCCATTTCCTTGCGGTGAACCTCGCTTCGCTCGTCCATGCGCTGAAACCGTTCTTCGCTCTGTCGATGCCACTCGTCGCTCCGGGCGATCATCTCGCGGTGTTGGGCCTCGTTCCGTTCCATCAGGCGCTGGTGCTCCGCGCGGAAGGCCCGCAGTTCTTCTCGGATGTCGGTATCGGAAGGCAGTTCCCGCTCCGACACAACAAGCTCCTCCTGGACGGGCCCTGCGACCCGCGGCTGCGGCAGTGGGGTTCGGGGATGGGGTTTCCTTGTTCTCGGCTCGCCGAGGCTTTCCTCCAGACAGGTTCCCCGTCGGAGACCCAAAAGGGGCCATGATTCTGGTCGAACGCGGCATGCCGGGACAAGTCTCCTCGCACCCAAGAAGACTCGGGTCGGACGCCACCCGCGCCCGGCCCGAGTCTTCATCCCTCGTCGTCTTCGCGGTCTCCCTCCGCCGGCGTCAGTTAAGAGCCGTCGTGCAGTGGGGGCAGAAGCTCCAGCCTTCTTCGACAGCCCGGCCGCAAGATGGACAACCCCGTCCGATCTGCGTTCCGCAGTACGGGCAGGCCCGGTAGGCGGCTCGCAGACCCTTCCCGCAGCTCGGGCAAACCGTTCTCTGCCAGCCGCGGGCCACGAGGTAGGTCGCCCATCCGACAACATTCGCGACCAGGGTGAGGATGGTCCAGGCCAGGGGGGCTTCAACCCCGCGACGACGGGCGTCGAACCAGACCCAGCCAGCCAGGCCGAGCACCATCAGGAGAAAGGAAACCAGGCTCAGGTGTTCGAGAAGGCTCGACCACTCTCGGAAGGTGGCGCCCAGCCAGGTCGGGCACTTGATCACCGCCAGGAGCCAGGCGGGTGCTCCCGATTGAGACCCTTCTTCTCCTTCCCCCGGGGCCGCGGTCGCCCCGCCGGCGACCGGACGCATCTCGACGACATACCTCGTGATCGGCTCCGTCACCCCCAGGGCTTCGGCCAGCGGAGTCAGCCCGCCCGGGCTGTACAAAGCGAGATCAGGCGGGACCGCGGCGGCGACCGCGAAGCTGACGGCGCCCGGCAGATCGCCCATCTGGTAGGAAGCGCGGTAGAACGTTGTCTGAAGCCGGTCGAGGCTGCTCTGCGCCCGCGGTAGCTTCTGACCGACCACGCCGGCCGGTCGGGCGGCGATAATGACTCGCTCGCTGTCGGTGACGATCAGGGCGATGACCCCAGCCCCCTGGAAGCTGTCCAGTTCCGCCTGCAGGCCACTTGCGTCGAGATCCGCGATTTGCGCCGTGAGACCGGCCAAGTTTCCTCCTGTGCCGGGCGCGCGAGCTTGAAGGTCGACCAGAAGGCCGCCGACCACGCCCGCGATGAGCAGGACCACCAGTAGGCCAGTCGCCCAGGCCAGTATCCGGCGGGCCTTGGCTTCACTTCTCACAGGTCATTCCTCCTTAAGACTGAAACGTCCAGGGATAATGAGAAGGGGAACGGCCAAAACCGCTCCGCCCGCGATGACGGCCGGGAGAAACCAGGTGGGATGGGCCGACGCGGTCCAACCGAGGTGGCCGGCGATCCTCAGCAGGGTCAGGAGAGAGGCTGGAACGGCCAGTCCGGCGCCGGCAATCGGGACCAGCTTCCGGACCCTCTCCGGCCATTCAACTGAGCGGGGCCCCATTTCGCCGTGAATGACCCCGGCCACTCGTCGGGCCGCGGCCGGCGACGCGCTGAGGGCGAGGTCCGCCGCATCGACCTTGAGAGCTTCGACCAGACGCCTGGCCTCGGCCCAGGCCCGGTCACAGGCCGGACACTCGACCAGGTGTTGCCGGGCCCGCGTGGTCTCGGCGTCGGCGCCCAGATCCGCGGCCATCAGGGGTAGCAGGTCTCTCGTCGCGCCACACTCGCTAGACATGAACCTCACCTTCCGTTCCATGCTCGCCGCGCGCCGGCTCGCGGGTCAGGAGGCCGCGAAGCTTGCGGAGGGCGTAGTGGATGCGGGACTTCACGGTCCCTTCAGGGCACCCGCAGACGCGGGCCACTTCCTCGATGGGTAGGTCGGCGTAGAAGCGCAGGACCAAAGCCGCCCGTTGGCTTTCCGGAAGCCGATCCAGAGCCGCCGCGAGCGCTTGCCCATCGAGCTTGGCCAGGAGTAGTCCCGCCGGATCAGTTGAGACGTCGGAAAGCTCGGCCAGAGCCTCGACGCCGGCCTGGGTCACGATTCGTCCACTCCGCCGCCGGCCGTCACGAGCGAGATTGAGGGCGATGCGAAAGAGCCAAGTCCGGAGATGGCCGCGATCCTCGTACCTCCGGAGGGTGGCCAAGGCCCGAAGAAACGTCTCCTGGATGAGGTCGTCGACGTCGGACGATCTGGCGCACCCGTAGCGCAGCAAGAGGGCTCTCAGGGGGCCGTAGTGCCGTTCGACCAGGACGTCCATGGCCTGGCGGTCTCCGGCCCGGGCCAGGGCCACCAGTTCACGCTCGTCGTCGGCCACGTCCACCCTCCCCACGCCGGTTCCACCTACCTACCCCATAAACGAAGAGACCCCGCGCCAGGTTCAAGACACGGGGTCGGGATTTGCCCGCGATCGCCCGGGGCCTCTAGGGGACCCGGCCCAGAATTCGCCCGCGGGTGCCGGCGCTCAGGAGGAAGACCACGATCAGGCTGAGGACCATCTCCGGGATCAAGTAGGTAGCGTTGTAGGCGAACGAATAGGCCCAGACGTTCACCCCGGCCGGGGCGTAGGCCCCGAAGAAAATCGCCCCCGAGACAACGTGACTGACCAGCCTGCCCCCGATGCCGACCACAACTCCGGCGTAGGGCCAACGCGGCAGGCACCCGGCCAGGCCAAGGAGGGCAAAGGGAAGGGGGTAGTCCAGAACAACCTGGGCCCAGTGGACGACGACCGGCTGTATCCAGAGCTGGAGGAGTCCGTAGACCGCCCCCGCCATCAGGCCCACTTTCGGCCCTCGCCGCAAGGCCAGGACCAGTAAGGGAACCATGCTGGCCGGGGTGATCGACCCTCCTTGGGGCGCCCGGTAGACAACGATGACCGACAGCACCGCGGCCAAGGCGACCATCACCGCCGCTTCGACCAGCGCCCGCACCGAAATGCCGTTCTCCGTTCTCCCCTCCATGACTCTCTCGCTCCTTCTCCGAAACACCCTTCATGACCGCGTCTACAAGACCCCTTGGAAAGCGGAAAACGCACGGGGGCGTTCCCCGTGCGCCAAGTCGCCTACCCTACCGCGTCAGCGGCCCCGCCCACTCTCATGCCGGAGACCGCTAAGACCGTCCCTACGCAGGGATTACCCTGATCAGGTTCGTCGGGTCAGGTGCTTGGCGCCCTTTCTCAGCCCCGCGTCCCTGGGGCTCCCCGTTGTTACCGCCATTCTACCACGCTCCGGATGGGCCAGCCACTAGTCGCCTCCGGCGGCCGGAAGCCGCAATCTGAAAGTCGAACCCCGGCCGGGCACGCTCTCTGCCGTCACCTCGCCCCCATGGGCTCGGGCCACTTCCCGCACAACCGCCAAGCCTATGCCCGCGCCCCCCGTGGCCCGCGACCTCGATTTTTCGGCGCGGTAAAAACGTTCAAAAATGTGGGGCAGGTCCTCGGGGTCTATCCCGAGCCCGGTGTCGCTCACCGAAACCTCGATCCAGGAGCAGGCCTGGTCCGGGGCGTCGGTCTCGCTCAGCCTCATCTCGACGCGGCCTCCGGACGGGGTGAACTTGACGGCGTTGTCCACCAGGTTGAGCAGGCCTTGAGTCAGACGGTCGGCGTCGCCGACAACCCAGCCAGAGCCACCAGCCTCCGAGGGCCGGTCGGCGGCGCCCGAGGTAGTCAGGACGAGGCCGGCCGCTTCGGCTCGCGGGCCCATGGTGGCCGCCACCGTGCCCACGATCCGGCCGAGATCAACCCGGTCCAGCCTCAAAGGCGTTCCACCGTCGAGGACAGAGGCATCCAGACTCTCAATCATCCGCTCCAGCCGGTGGATCTCGCCCAGCACGGCCTCCAGGGTGGGAGCGTCCAGCTCCACAACTCCGTCCTGGACACCCTCCATGAACCCGCGCAGACCGGTGACCGGGGCCTTGAGTTCGTGGCTGACGTCGGCAAGAAGTCGACGCCGCTGCTGGTCGGACGTCTCCAAACCCTCGGCCAGTTGGTTGAGAGCCTCGGCCAGTTCCCCGACTTCCCCCGTTGCCGCCGGGACCCTAAGATCCAGCCGCCCGCGGGCCATGAACCTCGCGGCGTAGGTGATGCGCCGGAGAGGCACGGAAATGTGACGGGCGATGACCACGCCGGCAACCACGGCCCCTCCGAGGACCGCCACCGCGGCCAGGACCGTCCACCAGTTGAGCTGGGCGGCGAGCCCCGAACTCACCCGGATGGCCTCGAGCACGCGGCTGAAGGGCACGAACCCATGGCCCCAGGGTCCGCCCGCCTGCCCGGTGGGCAAGAGGTCAATCTCCCTGGCGATGCCGTCGACGAACCGCTCGAAGCCTTGCCGGATGAGCAGGCCAAAGAGAACAATAGCCACGGCGGCAAGACCGGCGAACGCCGCCACCAGTCTGGCCTGAAGCGTGAGGCCGGGCCGCCTACTCCTCCCAGACGGTGATCGGATCATCCCGTTTTCCTCCCAGGGCGTAGCCCGTGCCTCGCACGGTGCGAATGTATCTCGGGTTGCGATGGTCGTCACCTAGTTTGCGTCTGAGGTTCACCATGTGCACGTCAATGGCTCGATCGACGATGTCGGCGTCATCGCCGCGCAAACGATCGAGAAGTTCGTCCCTGGTGAAGACCCGACCCGGACGCGCGGCCATGGTTCGGAGGATCTGGAACTCCGAGGGCGTTAGGAACAGTTCGCTCGCGTCGAGAAAGGCTCTCCTGCCCGGGACATCGACCAGGAGCCCGCTTGGAGGAAAGGCCCGGGCCGGCGAACCAGGAGCGGCGGACCCGTCGGACTTAGCCTCGGTGGGCCCGGATTTCCCGGACGTCGTGTTCCGGGCCAGGTCCGTGCGGCGGCAAATGGCCTCGATCCGGGCGACCACCTCCCGGGGACTGAAGGGTTTGGTGACGTAGTCGTCGGCCCCAACCGTTAGGCCGACGACCTTGTCGCTTTCGGTCGTCCGTCCGGTGAGCATGAGGATCGGGACATCAGACTCGCGCCTGAGTTCCTGGCAGACACGAATTCCGTTTAGGCCCGGCAGCATGAGATCCAAAATGACAAAACCCGGTCTCTCGCGTCGGAAGACTTCGAGGGCGGCCAGACCGTCGGCGACGGACACAACGGTGTGACCCTCGGCGACAAGGTAGCGCCTGAGGATCTCAACAACGTTTCTCTCGTCCTCGACGACCAGGATCTTCACCGACAAGCCCCCCGCCGATCTCGATTGCGCCCAAGTCACCATTCTCGGCCAGTTGTGTTAGGAAAGCGTTAGGAACCGAGTTTTCGCTCATTTGCCCTTAACGGAGCCGGGGGATGATGGTTCCGCTAGACAGTTTCCCGAAGGGAGGTGACTCAATGAGGAAGTTCGCCATTATCGCCGTAGCCCTCCTCGTGGTGGGGCTGGTAGGTTACCCGGTGGCCGCGGAAACCATCTCCGGCATCTCCGACATTCTCGCCAACCCGACGGCCGACCAGCAGGTCACGGTGACCGGCACGGTCAGCTCCAGTCAGGCCGGCGAGAACGAGTTCGTTCTTTCCGACGCGACCGGCGCCATCAACGTCTGCGCCGGGCCGGCCTGGTTCCAGGCCATTGCGCTGGCCCAAGGTGAGAAAGTCACCGTCACCGGCGAGGTAGGATGCGGTTCGCCGAAGAATGCCGCCTCGCAAGGACCGTCTCTAGACGCCTTCACGATTGTGAAGGAAGACGGCTCCACGGTCGTGGTGCGCGATGGACCGGGGCGTCCGCCCTGGGCTGGTCTGCGCGGACAAGGCAAGGGTTGTCCGCCGGCCGGCACGGCTGAGCCCGACACCGACGATGCCGACGACAGCGCGAGCGAAGCCGCGGGCAACTAACGGACACTGAGATCGGCAGTTCGACTGGATTGCGCGGGCCGGCCCTCTCCATGGGGGTCGGCCCGTGGCTTCCCGAGGAAGACCAGGGTTCACCCCCCGTAGGATGAGACCAGCTTCCCGCCCGCGTCGCGAAGCTCGCCCGGGTCGGACTTGGTGTTCTCCCAGACGTAGGCCGTTGTCCAGCGAAGCTTGCCGTTCCCGCTCACGGGCGCCGCTGGCCCGCTCACGACCTGGACCGTCTGGCCGGGCTCAAGACAGAAGCCGGTCGGGAACTTGAAGGTCTGAGGCCCTCTCACGCTGACCAGGGTCCACCCGGTGAGGTCCACCTTGTGGTCGTCGAAGTTGGTGACCGTGGCCACTTCGCCGCGCTTGTCGACGGCCACGAGGCGAAGGTCGCCGGTAGTGGCCACGGCCTCGGGCGGCGGGGAAGGTGGCGTGGGCGTTGGAGCGGGCGGCGTGGGCGTAGGCGTGGGCGTAGGCGTCGGGGTGGGTGCCGGCGTGGGCGTTGGGGCAGGCGTGGGCGTTGGAGCGGGCGCAGGCGTGGGCGTTGGAGCGGGCGCGGGCGCTGGGGTGAGCGCCGGCGATGGTTTCGACGGCGGGGCGCCCTGCGGCGAACCGCCGGTCAGGTCGGTCAGGTTTTCTGATGAGGCTCGGCGGCTCGGAACCTCGGCCTTGACCGTAAACCTCACCTTGGCCTCTTCGCCGTCGCCTTGTCGCTTGAAGAGACCGCAAAGGGATGGACTCGACCGGTATCCGTCTGTCTCGATCAGCCGCCCGGCGCCTCGATAGGTCTCCGGAGGGTCGGACGACGTCCAGGTCCTCTGGCCCAGACCAGGGACGATGTCGCACAGATCGTCGGCGCCCCGCAGGCTGGGGATGACCCCGCCGCCCACGACATCCTCATCCCAGAGGGCGTACTCAATGATCAGGGCCCGGGCCCAGGCCGGCTCGGGAAGTCCGGGCCATCTGGGCGCCAACTCATGGGGAGCGGAGATGCGTCCCTCGTCGGTTCCGAGGGGGACGAGAGTGAGCCAGTTGGTTGGCTTTATCTGTTTTTTGTCTTCGAACATGGGCTCGATGTAGCCGGTCCCATTGACGCTAACGATGGCGTAGAAGTCCGGCTGGCCGAGATAGTCGATATCCCCGAGCAGGCCGCCGCCTGTCTCGGAAACCTCCGCCGTCTTCACCGACAGCCAGACCTCGCCGGCCACGCGCTCGTAGCCTGCCAGCGAGACAGCGACCGAGTCCGGAGCGCCGGTGAGGAGTGGGCAGTACTCCTTCCATCTGTTGATGTAGGTCTTGTCCGTCTTACTCATGTAGACCGTGCCCAGGATGGCCAGCATGCCGTCCGCGTCGGTTCCCGGCCCCTTCCAGAGGCCCTTGTACCAGGTGAGATACCTGACATAGCGGGTCTCTCGCTCGATTTTCGTGTCGGTTTGCCGCGAGGTGGCCTCCCAGAACCCGGGGCTGACCCACGACTTCACGAGCCAGATCCACTCTGAGCTGGCGTAGAAAGCCTCGCGGTAGGCCGTTTCGAAACCCGGGCGGGTGGCCTCGTCCTTGTTGATCTGGTCGTGGCTGAGACGTCCACTGGTGTAGATGTCGCGGGCGTCCCGCTCGGCCGCCGGCACGTTGAACCAGGTGGCGTCGCCGCCCCAGTCCAACGCGGACCAGTTGGAGTGGGAGTAGAAATCCTGGACGGTGTGGAGAGAGGCCCCGAGGACGGTGCGGAGACCGGCCGCGTCGCCGCCGGCTTCCGCCCGGCGGGCCGCCCGGTAGGTGTTGCGCACCAGCCGCTCCCAGGCCGCCGTGACTCCGGCGGTGTCTCCCAGGTCGTCAAAGTGCATGTAGGTGTCGGAGGCGTCGCGGAGAGAGGCCGGCCCGTAGAGGTCGCCCCACTTCCGGGACAGAAAGCCCGGCGTCTTGGCCATAACCGTTTTGGCCGCCTCGAAGCCGTCGTCAAAGTAGTTGGCCAACTGGGCCTGGCCGATGGCCCCCGAGTCGAAACCGCGGCGGCTGAGAGCCTCCCGGGTGAGGTCGAAGTGGTAGCCCAGACTGAAAGCGCGAGCCGGGCGCGAGGGAAAGGCCAAGAGAAGAGCGAGGCCGCCCAGGCATACTCCCAGGACCAGGGTAAGCTTCCGGCCGGCTCTTGAGCCTTCCATGCCAGCGCCTCCTGACGTCGGGCGCAAAGGTGGCCTCGGTGTCACCAACCGCCACGGCCGCCCGCCAAGCGACGGGCGGCCGCCATCTTCTCTCAGTCGCTGGCCGCCCGGAACAGGGCCTCCACCGCGGCTCGCATCTGGTCGTCCTTGTAGCACGGGAGATGGATCGCTCTCCCGGGACACTCACCCGCGCACGTGCCGCAACCGCGGCACTGGACCGGGTTGATCTCGGCCACGCCTTTGTCGTTGATGAGCGGCACCTTGAACGGACAGACTCGGACACAGGTCAGGCAAGCGGCGCACTTTGTCTCGTCGACCGTGGCCACGATGCCCCCGGCCATGAGAAACTCTTTGGCCAGGATGGTCGCGGCCCGGGCCGCCGCTCCCTCGGCCTGGAGGAGGCTTTCGGCGATCGTCTTGGGGGCGTGGGCCCCTCCACAGAGGAAGATGCCCTGGGAGGTGAGGTCCATCGGCGCCAGTTTGGCGTGGGTCTCCACAAACCAACCGTCCTCGTTCAGAGTAACCTTGATCCGGTTGGCCAGGGTGGCCACGCCCGCCGACGGAACCGCGGCCGTTGAGAGAACGACCAAGTCGACCGGAACGAGGAGATCGGCCGAGAGATCCGAGTCGGCCACAGCCACGAGCGGCCGGCCGTCGGCGGCCTCGCTGAGCTTCGGCGCCTTCCCGTCGTCTCGCCGGACGAAGATAACTCCCTTTTCGCGCGCCTCCCGGTAGGCGTCCTCGCGGAAGCCGTAGGTCCGGAGGTCACGGTGGATGACGTAGACCTCGGCCGATGGGCTAACGGTCTTGATGAGCAGGGCGTTCTTCACCGCTTGGGAACAGCAGGTGCGGGAGCAGTAGAGTTCCGGACGGTCCTCGCCTCTGGATCCGACGCACTGAATGAAAGCCACCCGGCCGAGTCCGGCGAGCCAATCCACACCGCCTTCGAGAAGCCGCCGTTCAAAGTCCAGTCGGCTCATGACTCGGGGGTTTCTGCCGTAGAGCGGGTAGGGCGCGGCCGCCGGCCGGTACTCCTCGTGCCCCGTGGCCACGATCAGGGCCCCGTGTTCCACCGTAACCGGGGCCGCCGATCCGGCCTCGCCGGCGTCACCCGCAGCCGAGATTACCGAGGTGAAGTGGCCCGCGTGACCGGAGAAGTCGGTGAGTTCCCGTCCGGTCATCAGGGTGATGAGCGGGCTGGCTTCGACTCGCGAGACAAGATTGTCCACGAGAGCCTGGACGTCCGCCACTTCGAGGGTCGAGTGGAGGCGCTTGAGGTTGCCGCCCAGCCTGGACTCCCGCTCGACGATGGCCACCGGGAAACCGGCGCCGGCCAAGGTCAGGGCCGCCCCCAAGCCGGCCACTCCGCCCCCGACCACCAGGGCTCTGTTCACGACCGGCACGGGGAACATCGTCAAGGGCTCCAGGAGACGGGCCTTGGCCGCGGCCGCGGCCACAAGCTCTATGGCCTTGGCCGTGGCCACGCGAGGCGAAGCCTTATGAACCCAGGAGCACTCCTCGCGGATGTTGACCATGTGGAAGAGGAACTGGTTGAGGCCGACCTCCCTCAGCATCTCCCTGAAGAGCGGCCCATGGGTGCGCACCGTGCAGGAGGCCACCACAACGCGGTTGAGGCTATGCTCCTTGATCAACTCCTGCATGACCTTGATGCTGTCTTGCGAACAGGTGAAGAGGTACTCCTTGGCGCAGGCGACCCCCGGGAAGTGCGAAGCCGCCTCGACCAACGCGGGAACATCGACCACCGAGGCGATGTTGATGCCGCAGCGGCAAACGAAGACCCCCACCCGCGGCGCCTCGTCCGCGATGTCCCGCTCGGGCGGAAAGGTTTTCTGACGGGCCAGGGTCCCGCGAGCCAGGGCCAGGAGCGTCCCGACCGAGCCCGCCGCGGCACTGCCGCTCATGACCGTCTCGGGGATGTCCTTGGGTCCCTGGAAGGCCCCGGCGACGAAGACGCCGGGTCTGGTGGTGGCGCAAGGGTCCATTCCGGCCAGACTGCTCTCGGCGGCCGGCGCCTCCACTCCCGGGACCACCATCTCGCTGCCACCCGCATCTTCCGCGTACCCGTGCGGCCCGAGGTCGATGCCGGCCGCCTTGGCTAGGTCGGCCGCTGCCGCCGGTGGCCTGAGGCCGGTCGCCAGCACCACCAAGTCGAATTCCTCCTCATGAACCTTTCTATCCGGACCGGTCCAGGCGATGGTCAGATCACTCGATCCGGGCCTTTCCCGGACCGCCGACACCGCCGACCGCCGGTACTGGACGTCGTACTGCTTCTTGGCCGACTCGACGTAGCGATCGAAGCCCTTGCCGTAGGAGCGAAGGTCGATGTAGAAAATGGCCGCTTGGACGTCCGGATCGTGCTCGCGGGCGATAATGGCCTGCTTGGTCGAGAACATGCAGCAGACCGCCGAGCAGTAAGGTTCACACCCCTTGCCGCCTCCAGGGTCTTGGGCCTGGTCCCGCACATCGCGCGAACCCACGCACTGGATGAAGGCTATTCTCTTCGGGTGCTTCCCGTCGCTCGGCCGCTCCAGAATACCGGACTTGGGGCCGGTCGAACTGAGCATCCGCTCGAACTCCAGGGCCGTGACCACGTTGGGGTAGACTCCGTAGCCGTACTCGCCGGCCTGGACGGGGTCAAAGGTGTCGTAGCCCGGGGCGAGGATGACGGCGCCGACCTTGAGGTCGAGGGTCTGAAGTTTGTCGTCGTGGCGCACAGCTCGTCTCTCACAGGCCTTCTCACAAAGAAGGCACTCGCAGCAGACGCCGCAAGCCAGGCAGCGTTCGGCTTCGGCGACGGCCTCAGCCTCGGTCAGGTTGAAGCAGACCTCGTCGAAGCTGCGGCGCCTGGTGGCGGGATTCATTTTCCGGACGCGGACCCGCGGCTTGGGGGCCACGGCCCGCGTGTCGACGTCGAGCTTCTTAGGTGTCGGGCCTTCGCCGAAAGCCGTCCGGAAAGCCCGCCCCTCGCGCAGGTCTTGACCCCGGAGGTAGCGGTGGATCGACTCGGCCGCTTCCTTGCCGGCAGCCACGGCCCCGACCACGGTGCCCGGTCCGGTCACCGCGTCGCCGCCGGCGAAGACGCCCTTCCGGCTGGTCTCCAGGGTGTAGGGGTCGACGACCAGGGTGCTCTGCCGGCCGCGCTCGAGACCGCTGTCGGCCAGGAAGAGAAGGTCAGGCGCCTGGCTGATGGCGATGATGACGCTGTCGCAGGGAGTCTCAAACTCCGATCCGGGAATCGGCGTCGGGCGGCGCCGGCCGCTGGCATCGGGTTCGCCGAGTTCATTGCGGACGGCCCGGAGGGCCGCGGCCCGCGGCCGGCCATTGCCGGCCTTCGTCCCGCCGACCGGACCCGCGACGACCTCGACCGGCGCGACCAGATAGTCAATGAGCACGCCTTCTTCCTTGGCGTCCTCGATCTCCTCGGGCAAGGCGGTCATCTCCGCCGCCGTGCGGCGGTAGAAGACTCTCGCTTCCTCGGCACCGAGGCGAAGGGCGGTCCGGGCGCAGTCGACGGCTGTGTTGCCACCGCCGACCACGATGACCCGCCGGCCAACCTCGACCCGTTCGCCCAGATTGACGCGACGCAGGAAAGACACGCCGTGGTAGACCTGGTCGAAGTCCTCGCCCGGAATGTCCACCCTGGTGGGTTCATGGGCACCGATGCCCAGGAAAACAGCCTGGTAGCCATCGCCAAGAAGCTGGTCGAGGTGCCTGTCGGGGCCGATGGCTACGTTAGTGCGAATGTCCACGCCTTCCCGCCGGATGAGTTCAACCTCAGCCTCCAGCAAGCGCCGCGGCAGCCGGTACTCGGGGATGCCGACGCGCAGCATGCCCCCGATGACCGGCAGGGCCTCGAAGACCGTCACGGGGTAGCCGCGGCGGGCCAGGTGGTAGGCGCAGGACAGGCCGGCCGGGCCGCCCCCGACCACGGCCACCTTCTCCTCCCGGGGGACTTTCTCGTCCCTCAGAGTAAAGGCCGCCGTCCACCCCTTGCGGCCGGCCGGACCCTCCGGCGTGGCCTCGGGCAGGCTCTCCTTGAGGACGTACTCGCCGACGAACCGCTTGAGACGCTGGATGGCCATCGGTTCGTCGACGTCGCCGCGTTGGCAGACCTTCTCACATGGATGGTGACACACCGTGCCGCAGATGAGCGGGAAGGGGTTGTCACGACGGATGACTTCCCAGGCTTCGAAGAACCGACCCCGGGCGATGAGGGACACGTAGGCTTGCACGTTGACCCCCGCCGGACAGCCCGTCCGGCAGGGGGAGACTCCGCGCTTGTCAATGAGGTACTTGTTCGGCACGGCTTGGGGGAATTGCCTGTAGATGGCCCGGCGCCGGTCGAGACCGGCGTTGAAGGGATTGGGTACGGAGACGGGACAAACCTGCTCGCATTCCCCGCAGGCGGTGCACTCTCCCTGGTCGACGTAACGAGGCGCCTTGGAGACTACGGCCGTGAAGTCTCCGGCGTGACCTCTAAGTTCAGCCAAGGTTGAAAGCGTGTGCACCGTGACATTGGGGTGGCCGAAAACATCAGTCATCTTCGGACCAAGCAGACACATCGAGCATTCGTTGGTAGGAAAGGTTTTGTCTAGCTGAGCCATGTGGCCTCCCAAGGACGGATCCTTGGTGACCAAATGGACCTGGTAACCGGCCTCGGCGAGATCCAAGGCGGACTGAATGCCGCCAATACCGCCGCCGACCACCATCACCGCCCCGACCGCCTTCTGGGCAGAATCCTGGGGCTGGACAGCCATGGCCTACACCCCCGCGTGCCGAAGCCCTCTGACCGATTGGTGACGGGGCTGCTTGAGCTGCCGGTGGTTGCCGGCGCGAAAGGCCCTGATGCCTGCCCGGGCTTGTGCCCCGTGGCCAATCGGATTGGGTTCCGGCGGCTAAGTGCGCCAGGTGGCTTGGTAGCGTCCTAGGAGCAGGAGGAAGAAGAGAGTAGGACCTACAGCTAGGACGGATGCTGTGTACCCGGCCTTGCGTCGCTCCGGACCAGTTCCGGAGCAGATCCGGCCTCCCCCCTTCCGCCCTCCGACTATCGCTTTGTGGGTCCAAAGTTCTGGGCAGGCCCTGCGTTCCCTTCTCTTGCCGCATGTTACCGCCTATTCACACTACTTGGTTCGGGCCGAGCGCAGGACATCGGCCGGGGAACCCGAACCTCTGCCGAACCGCCGGAGGCCCCGCCCCTTGGCGGAGCGGAGCCCATCCTCTACGTCGGACGAAAGCGAGAGGGTTAGGCATGGTGACCTTAAGCCTTCTCTTCCTGGGCTTCGGCAACGTCGGACAGGAATTGGCCCGCCTGCTCCTGGCCCGCGAGGTCTGGCTGCGGGACCAAGGTCTTCGCTTCCCGGTGGTCGGAGTGCTCACTCGTTCGCACGGCCTGCGGGCCAACCCCGAAGGTCTCGACCTGGCGGCCCTGAGCGGTTCGCCCGCTTACGATTCCGGTTCGACTTCTCCTTCGGCCGTCACTACCATCCGCGATCTCCCGGCCGACATCGTCGTCGAGATGACTCCCCTGCGCGTCGATCTACGGGGAGAGCCGGCCACCACCCACGTCCGGACCGCCCTTGAAACTGGAAAGCACGTGGTCTCGGCCAACAAGGGTCCCGTGGCCTGGGACTATCGCCGGCTGGCCGACCTGGCCCGGGCGCACGGCCTGCGTTTTCTATTCGAGTCCACGGTCATGGACGGGACACCCCTCTTCAGCCTGGCCCGCCGCACCCTGGCCGGATGCCGCGTACTTGGCTGCCGGGGTGTCCTCAACACGACGACCACCTACGTCCTGGGCCGGATGGCCGAGGGGCGAGACCTGGCGGAGGCTGTGGATGAGGCGCGGGCCAGAGGCTTCGCCGAGGCCGACCCGTCCCTCGATCTCGAAGGCTGGGACGCCGCGGTCAAGCTGGTCTGCCTGGCCAACGTGCTGATGGGCCGCGATCTCGTTCCCGAGGATGTGGATCGCGAGGGTGTAGGCCATCTGACCCGGAAGGACCTCGTCCGGGAAGCCAACCGGGGGCGGGTCATCCGGCTTGTGGCTGAGGTCGGAGAGGAGGGCCTCGCCCGGGTTCGGCCCACGGCCCTGCCCCCCGGCGACCCCCTGGCCCTGGTTTCCGGGACGTCTTCGGCCGTTACTCTTACAACCGATCTCATGGGCTCTCTAACAATCTTCGAACACTCCCCGGCCCTTGGCCAGACAGCCTACGGGGTCTTCCGCGATCTTCTCGAAATCGCGGGCCGGGATTAGGCCCCTCTCGCCCGGCCGACTACTTCCGAGGCCCAAGCGGCTCTCAAGGTCGTCCGCCCGATCTCGTCGGCGGGAAGGCGGAAGGGTCTCCCGCGGCCGTCCAGGAGAAGTCCCAGACCGCCGGCGATGAACTCTCCCCGCCACTCGACGCCTCGACCGCGCCCGACGTTGTGCGGAACAGCCGGGCGAATGGCCAGCTCCACCCTCCGGCCGGCGGGCAGGGGAACCCAAATAAGTTCGCCCCGAAAGAGCTGCCAGGCGCGTTCGCCGTCCCGCCAGGCCCCCTTGACGGTGGCTTCAAGGACGAGCTTCCGCCCCGGCTTACCCCAGTTCACGGCCTGAACCAGGGGCGCCACCGAGACGCAACTCCCGGCCAGAAGAGACGCCGTCCCGTCGGCCCAGGAGGGATCATCGGGGGCGAGACGTCCGGAGAGTAGTCCGTCGCCAAGGACGCTCAAGATGCCGTAAGGATCAAGCAGGACCCGGGTTACCCCGGTCGGCTGGCATCCATCGATAGCCGCCAGCAGGGCGTGCTCGGGGTTCGGCAGACGCGAGAGGAGCGACCCTCCGACGACCAGGTGGCTGGCGCGAACGGCGTAGGAGGATTCGACCGCCAAGGCCTGCCTGAGGCCGAGCATAGCTCTGGCCAGGACGCCTCCGGCCAGACTGGCCGCGACGAACGACTCCGGGCCGTCGGCCAGGGACAGCGGGCCTCCCTCGCCCAGAAGGCGACCCATGAGAAGAGCCGTATCCCCCGCCGCGAGCACCCGGGGCAGCTCGTCAAACAGCTCCTCGAGGAGGCGGCCACGATCCTCGCCCCCCGGGGCGAAGGAGTGCCCCATGACGTCCAGGCCCCGCACCGCGACAGCCTCGACCGCTTCGGGTTCGGCTCTGACGGCAATGAGGTCGTAAGGAGGTATCCGGCTGTCATGGCGGCGCTCGGCGCCGTCGAGCCACTCCAGGGCCGAGGCCAGACCGAGGCCACCTTGGGCGAAGATCGCCCGGGCAGCGTGTTTGCCCCCGAGCCTCTCCCGGGTGCGCCGTTCGATGGCCAGGCGCGTGGCAACCAGTCCGTCGGGTAGCGCCGGGGCCCCCGCCGCGTCATCGCCGGCCGGCGGCGCCCAGGCCAGATCCGGATCCTCCAGGGGTGGGCAAATGTCGGGCAGAAACTCAATCGGCAGGTCCTTGAAGATCACGTCCAGGGTGCCCCGCATCTCCGCGGGTCCGTTGTAAATGAAAGACGTTTCACCCGAGGGCGAGCGCAAGGTCCCGGCCCGGACCCTCTCGGCCAGGGCCGCGCAGTGCTCGGCGCCGATGCCCGAAGCCAGGACGACAATGTCGGGCTCCTCCCGCCCGACCGCGTCGGGGCCGGCCGTCCCGGATCCGACGATGCAGCCGCCGCCCAGGTAGACCGCGCTCCGACTCCTTAGGATGCCTTCACCGACCGGGTCGGCCCCGACCACACACACGCAGAGGCTTTTCTCCCTGGCGGTGCCCAACCCCAGGACGGCCTGAAGCTTGCCTCCCCTGACCAGACCGGGCCTTCGGGTCCGTTCGGCGGAGGTCGGCGTGGGTTCGGCTTCCTCGACCGCCGCCTCGCCGAGGGTGGGAGGAGAGTCGGCCGGGTCGTGGTCGAGGGAAGGCTCAGTTCTGCGTCCGAGCCCCGGCCAGGTCGGAACCCAGGACGGACCCCAGCGTGGCAGTCGTCCGGAGAGTTCGCGCCCGGCCGCGGGAGGCTTGGACCCAAGCCTCTGCCGCAGGCGGACCAGGTGTCTATTGGCCTCGGCGGCGATCGGCTCGTCCGGCGAGACCGCCCGCTTTACCGCCAACCAGTGGCCGTAGGCGTCGCGGTCGCGGCCCAGAGCTTCGAGTTCCCCGGCCGCCGAGACGTGGGCCGGCGCGAGAAGCGGATCGAGACGCACGGCCTCCTCCCAGCCGCCGATGGCCGCGACCTGATCACCCGTGGCCGCCAGAGCCTCGGCCCTCAGCATCTGAACCCACGGATCGGCCGTAGCCCCCGTCAGCCCGGCCTCGTCCAGGATGGACAGGGTTTCAAACGAATTGCCCCCGAGATGCTGGTCAAGAGCCCGCCCGAAAAACCACACCGGGTCTTCCACGTCGGACGTGGCCACATCCTGTTCAAGCTCGCAAAAGTCGATCAGCTCCCACAGCGCGCCGAGAAAACTCCAAACAGCGTCGTAGTGGCGGTGGAGGGCCGACGCGCGTCCCTCCAGATAGGGCGGGAGGCGGAAAGCAATGTCCCGGACGTCGCGCGCGGCCGACACGGCGGCTCGAGCGAGGATGAAGGCCGCCTGGATGGAGGCGCACAGGCGAGTTTGGTCCTCGGGATTCTCGTGAAGATCCTCGTCTTTCTCCAGGTAGTGACGAATGGCCCGCCGTACGTGATCGCGTCCGTCCATAGACTCCGGCCGCCTCCCTTGGGGTCCCGCCGACAGGAACGTCCCCAAGGGACCCCGCCGGAAGTCCTAACGGGGTCGCCGCTTTCGTGCGCTCCGGGTCTTTTTCCTGTCGGTCCCCGAAACGGTCGCTCGACAGCCTTCCCCGCGCGGAGCGTTCGACGGGCCGCCGGAAGACCGGTCCGGGTCGGAAAGCAGCGCCCCAGGCAGGTAAGGGTCGGACCGTCGCGGAATTCGCGAGCGGCGGTCGACAGCAAGCGCTCGGCCTCCCCAAACCGTCCGAGCCCGCCGCCGACCCGGACGGCCGGGCTTCAGCGGGGAGACTAGACTCGGGAGGCGAGATCATTGGCCGAACCCGTCCGCCCCAACTCGGCCGACCCCAACCCGAGGCGTTGGCGGATCCTGGCCGTCGTGCTCCTGGGCGGCATGATGGGACCCATCGACTCAAGCATCGTCAACACGAACCTGCCGGCCATCGCGGGGTACTTCGGCGCGCCGGTGGCCGCTGCCGGCTGGATCCAGGTCTCCTACCTCCTGACCATCGGCAGCCTCCTCCTCGCCGTCGGGCGCCTCGGGGAAATCCACGGGTTCCGGCGGCTCTACGTCATGGGCCTCTGGACCTTCGCCGCCTCCTCCGCACTCTGCGGCCTGGCCCCCAGCCTCCCGGCGCTCATCGCCGCCCGGACCCTCCAAGGGGCGGCCGCCTCGATGTTCATGGCCGTCTCCCCCGCCATCATCACCACCACCTTCCCACCCCACGAGCGCGGGAAGGCCCTTGGGTTCAACGGCATGACCGTAGGCATCGGGCTCGCTCTCGGCCCGGTACTGGGCGGGCTCATCGCCGAGAATTTTGGCTGGCGCTGGCTCTTCTACATCAACCTGCCGGTGGCCGCCCTGGCCCTGGCCGCGACGCTCCGGGCGCTGCCCGACGACCGGCCCACGGTCAAGATCCCGCTGGATCTGGCCGGGGCGATTCTCGGCTTCGTCAGCCTCCTCCTCGTGCTCCTGGTAGCCAACCAGGCCGAGCAACTCGGCCTCGGCTCACCCCTCCTCCTGGCGGGGATCGCCGCCGCCGGAGTGGTTGTCTGGGCCTTCATCCGGGTCGAGCGCCGCCAGATCCAGCCCGCCCTCGACCTCGCCCTTTTCCGTAGCAAGCCCTTCACCCTGGCCATCCTGGGCTCGGTTCTGAACTTCGCCGTCCAGTTCACCATCGTCTTCGTCATGCCGTTCGTCCTCCAGCGGGTCGTGGGCCTCACGCCCGAGGGCATCGGCCTCGTCCTCACGGCCTCCCCGGCCGTGGCCCTCTTCGTCGCTCCCTTTTCCGGGGCCCTGTCGGACGCCATCGGAACGCGGCCCCTCGCCGCCATCGGAACCAGCACCATCCTGGCCGGCGTTCTCCTCTTGGTCGCCATGCCCGCCACGCCGCAGCCCATCGACATCGCCTGGCGGCTGGCCCTCATCGGGATGGGGTCGTCGATCTTCCAGTCGCCCAACTCCAGCGCGGCCATGGGCTCGGTGCCGCGGGCGCGCCTGGGCCAAGCCTCCGCCGTGCTGGCCACGGTCCGGAACGTGGGCATGTCGCTCGGGGTGGCCATCGCCAGCGGGGCCTTCGCCGCGCGTCTGGCCTCGGCCAAGGCGGTGGGGCTTGCCGAGGCCCCGGCCTACCTTCTCGCCGCCCGGCAAACCCTGGCCGTGGGGGCCGTCTTCGCCGCCCTGTCTTTGGCCTGCGCCCTGGCCAGCCCGGGGGTCAAGACCGAACGCGGCCCGGCCCGGGGATGAAGGCGGAACGCCTACGGCCATCGAGCCGGTCGAGAACAGCCGCTAGCCAATGGCCGGTTGGCCGAGGATCAAAGGGGGAGTGAGCTTCATGCACGATCACCTCTTGACGACGGAGCAGAGAGAGCTGCGTGACGAAGTCCGGACTTTCGTCCGGGAAGACGTCCCGCGCCAGCTCCTGCTCGACCTGGACGCCGACAAGGTCCGCTACCCGCGAAGCTACGTGGAGAAAGCCGCCGCGCGGAACCTCCTGGGCCTGCGCTTCCCGAAGGAATACGGCGGGCGCGGGTTGGGCTGGACGTCCGAGATTCTGGCCATCGAGGAGGTCGGCATCCTCGGCACGTCCCTCGGCTGCCTTTACTCCCTCCCCAGCATCATCGGGGAAGCCATCCACCGCTTCGGCGCCGAGGACCAGAAGCGCCGCTACCTCCTCCCCACTCTCCAGGGCAAGCTGACCACGGCCGAGGCTCTGACCGAGCCGCGGGGAGGGTCCGACTTCTTCGGCACCGCGACCGAGGCCCGGCGCGAGGGCGACACCTTCATCCTGAACGGGCAGAAGCGCTTCGTCGTCGGCGCCGAGGGGGCCGACTATTTCCTGGTCTACGCCCGCACCGACCCCAACGCCCCACCCCACAAGGGCATCAGCGCCTTCCTCGTCGACCGGGGACCAGGGGTGGAGGTGGCCCACGTCTACGGGCTGATGGGGACCAGGGGCGGGGGAACCGGGCGCCTTGTCTTCCGCGACGCCCGCGTTCAGGCGGAGAACCTGGTCGGAAGGCTCAACGGAGCGGCGGAGATCTTCTACCGGATGATGGTTCCGGAGCGGATGACCAGCGCCGCCGGGGCCATCGGCATGGGCCGGGCGGCCCTCGACGTCGCCACCCGTTACGCCGTGCGCCGCAAGGCTTTCGGCCGGCCCATCCGGGAGTTCGAGGCCGTCAGCTTCAAGCTCGCCGACAGCGTCACCCTTCTCGACGCGGCCAGGGCCCTTCTCTGGAGCGTGGCCGTGGCCGACGACCGCGACGCCGACCCACGCTTCGTCCGACGGCTGGTGTCGGAGGCCAAGAAGTTCTGCACCGAGACGGCCTGGACCGTGGTCAACCACGCCATGCAGGTCCTCGGGGGCATCGGTTACACCAACGTCTATCCCGTGGAACGCCTGCTCCGCGATACCCGCCTGATCATGATCTGGACCGGGACCAACGAGATCATGGACCTCATCATCCAGCACGAGTGGTTTCTGGAGAAGGAAGCCGAGTGGGCGGGGGTCGGGACAACCGGCAAGGCCGGGACGGCCGAACCCGCGCTCCCGGGCGCGGCGTCTACGATGCCCGGCAGGCAGGCCACCGACCCGAGGCCGGTCCCGGCCCGCGACATCGAGGCCGACGCGGAGAACGCCGAGGCCGAGGGCGAGAAGATCTACGAGTAGCCCGTCTTCCTTGCCGGCGCGTAAGGCGAAACGTCCGAGGCCCCGCAAGCGGCCGCCCATTCCTCCAGGGCTCGCCGGAACTCCTTGGGGGCCAGGGGTTTCCCCTCCCACCAGAGACCCCGGACGACCAGGCAACCGCCGCCTTCCGGCCCACCCTCCCCTTCTTTCCGGCCGCCTGAGGCGGGTTTGCGGCGGTCGAGCCTAGCCTCAATCCGCCCGACCAGGACGTCGCCGCGCAGGATGGGGCAGGTATAGGGCCCGTACTTGCGCTTGGCCGGGGGCGTGTAGACCTCCCAGGTGTAGTCGAAGTCGAAGAGTTCGAGGGTCCGGTCCCGGTCCCAGATGAGGTTGTCCAAGGGCGGCAGGAAGCGAATGACCGGGGCCGGGTCCCAGGCCCCCGCCGTGACGAGGTCGCCGGCCTCGGCGGCCGGGACGAAGTAGGGGGTCTTCACGCCTTCGACCTCCACCGGCACTAGCTCCCCGGTCTCGACCAGGCTGGCGGCCAGGGCGCGCCTCTCGGCCACCGGCCGCTTGAACCAGCCGAAGTGGCGCCGGCCGGGGGTGGACAGGCCCGCAGCCCGCACGTATTTCCGCGCGAGGCCTTCCTGGAGAAGGCGGAGTTCGTCCCCGGTGAGCGGGCTCAGCCCCGGCCCGCGCTCCGGCAGGTCGAAGACCCGCCGGCCCCCGTCGCGGCGGACGATGACGACGCGCCCGAAGTGCCACAGCCATTCCAGGGCCTGGCGGACGACCCTGGTGTCGGGCCGGCCGTCAAGGTTCCACCAGCCGGTGAGCATCCGGTCGTCCTCGAAGTCGAGGGAAGACAGGGGGCCGTCGGCCCGCAGCTTGACCAGGACCTCGTTCAAAACAGGCTCCAGGTTGGTCAGCAGCGGACGTTCCTTCTCCTCGAGGCGGCGAAAGCGCAACCGGAAGAGCGGGTAGTCCTCGGCCGGGACGATGCTCCGCTCGTTGGCTATCACCTCGACGAGGCGGCGTTCGCCGTAAAGGAGCCGGTCGAGGACCTCGGGACGATAGCCACGCACGCGGGCAGCCAGGACGAGGTCGTGGTTGCGGCCGACCACCTGGACAGGGTCGACTTGGATGTACTCCATGGACCGCACGGCCTGCAGGGTGGCTACCGCTACGGCGTCGGAAGCCCGGCCAGCGGAGAGAGGCGGAGTGGCGCTTCCGGCCGGCCCAGCCGGCGGCGCCGGCCACGGCTGGTCGTGCGGCCTCCCCAGCCCGGTCCTCCTAACGAGAAACCGGCGGGCGGTCCGGCGATCGATGACGATGGTCTCGGGCATCTCCAGGGCTACCTCCGGAGTCTGACCTACAGGAGCGTCCGTTCGGGAAAAGCGGTGGAGTCTCCTCTACCACCATGCGCCGGGCGGTCGGCTTGCCAACTCGCCCGCCACCGGCCGTCCTCCGGTCGGCTTGCCAACTCACCACCCCGGGTGTTAGATGGTAGTGGGCCCACCGGGCCGGCGACAGGGGAGGTAGGCATCGTGGCAGGGAAGACAATCCTCATCACCGGGGCGACCAGCGGGGTCGGCAAGGAGACGGCGAGGTCTCTGGCTAGGATGGGCGCCCATCTTGTCCTGGCCTGCCGCAACCGGGCCAAGGCCGAGGCCGCGCGGGACGAGATTCTCCGGGAGGCCGGCGGCGCGAACCCGGCGGCCCAGCGCCCGCAACCTCCCCGTCTCGACCTCCTGGATCTTGACCTCTCCTCCCTGGCCTCCGTCCGCGGCTTCGCCGAGACGTTCCTCGGCCGCTACCACCGGCTGGATGTCCTCATCAACAACGCGGGCGCCTTCTCGATGAAACGGCGGGAGACCGAAGACGGCTTCGAGTTGACCATGGGCGTGGACTACTTCGGCACGGTCCTCCTAACCATGTTGCTCCTGCCCCTCCTCAAGCGCACGCCCGGCGCCCGGATTGTCAACGTCTCGTCCGCCGCGTCCGCCTACGGCAAGCTCAACCTCCAAGACTTGAACCTCAAGCGGGGGTTCAACGGCTTCCGGGCCTATGCCACGTCCAAGCAGGCCCTGAACCTTTTCACGCGGGAACTGGCGGAACGCCTCCAGGGAACCGGGGTCACCGTAAACTCCCTCCACCCGGGGCACGCGGCCACCGGTATCTGGCCCAAGGACGTCTGGTACATAGCTCTGGCCAGTAAGTTCATGAGGCGCTTCCAGGTCACGGCCGAGGAAGGCGCCAAGACCAGCGTCTACCTGGCCACCTCTCCGGAAGTGGAGGGTGTCACCGGCCGGTACTTCGTGCGGGAGAAACCGGCGACGCTCGGCCCCAACCACGATGGTTTGGCCAGGCAGAAGGAGTTGTGGGAGATCACCATGCGACTCCTGGGTCTCGCGCCGGAAGGCGCCTGACCCGCGTCGGTTATCGGCCTCCGATGCCGAGAAGGATTCGTCCGGGTCTGGGTGAAAATGGCTTTCCACCATGAGCAGAGTGAGCGGAACCCACCTAGTTAACCTTCGAGTTGCCGGTCTGGGCGTCCTGGCGACGCTTCTGGTTCTTCTGACCACCGGTCTGAGCGGCTGCGGCCCCGGAGATGGCCAGTCGGGGTTGGATCTGGCCTTGGACAACACCGCCCGGCTTGCCGCCATCCCCGCGTCCGCGGCCAAGATTACTCCGGCCCAGGATCCGATGGCGCCGACCCTCCACTCCTCCGGGTGGCTGCCCCCGCGGCCTCTCGAAGGCCCCATCAACACCGCCGGAGCGGAGGATTCGCCCTACGTCACCCCCGACGGCGGGGAGCTCTACTTCTTCTTCACGCCGGACCTCAACGTCCCCGCCCAGAGCCAAGTCACCGACGGTATCACCGGGATCTGGGTCAGCCGTCGCGACCCGGAGACCGGCGGCTGGAGCGACCCGGTCAGGGTGGCCCTAGGGGCCTCCACCTGCCTGGACGGCTGCCAGGTGGTCTGGGGCGACACCATGTGGTTCGGTTCGATCAGGGTGGGCAACATCGGCGAAATCGACGTCTACACCGCCCGGCGGACCGGCGGGTCCGGATCCGGGCCGGCCGCGGCGACCTGGGGCGACATCCGTAACGCGGGACAGGAACTCAACAAGACCTACGACATCGGCGAGTTTCACCTTACCGCCGACGGTGGTACCCTCTACTTCGACTCCGATCGCCCGGGAGGGCAAGGCGGCCGAGACATCTGGATCATGCGCCGCCAAGGAAACGTCTGGTCCGAGCCCGAGAGCGTTGGCCCGGGGGTCAACACGGCGGACTTCGAGGGTCAGCCGTTCGTCACCCCAAACGGCGACGAGCTCTGGTTCACCGGGATGGACCGGGCGGGCTACGGCGGGACGGCGGTCTTCCGGTCGGTTCGCCTCGAGGACGGGTCCTGGGGTCCGGCCGAGGTCATCGTGTCGGGTTTCGCCGGGGAGCCGTGCCTGGACGCCCGGGGGAACCTCTACTTCGTCCACCACCTCTGGCGAGGCGGCAAGATCGTGGAGGCCGACATCTACGTCTCCGGGCCGAAATAGAGCGCCGAAGTAGAGCACCGAAGCAGGAAGTCGTTCAGACGGGCCCTGGCCCGGCCGAGCCAGAGTTCCAGCACCCATCGACCACAGGGCCATTGACGAAGAGGCGCTCTCTACCGCGCCAGGCTCTGCCAGATGACCATGACGAAGACCGCCGCCAGATAGGGGCTTGAGAGCTTGAAGAGGCGTCGCGCCCGCGAGGGAGTCGGGGTCTTCATTACGGCCAGGCTCTCCCCCACGATCGGAACCTGCAGGGCCAAGGTGAGCACGAGCGCGGGTGGGCTGAAGCCGGCCACCACGGCCAGAGCTGTCGCCACGGCGCAGAGGGCCAGGCTGGCCCCGCCCACGCATCTCGCCGCGGCGGGGATGCCGATAACTACGGGCAGCATTGGCACACCCGCCCGCCGGTAGTCGTCGACGTGACGGATGGTCAGACTCCAGATGTGGATGGGTGTCCAGGCGACAACGAGGGCGGCCGCGAGAAAAGGCACAAGCTGCGCCGGCAAACCCGTGACGGCGGCGGCCCCGACCATGACCGGCGCTCCGCCCGCCGGCGAGCCGAGGATGACGTTCAGCGGAGTCCGCGGCTTGGTCAGCCGATTATAGACGACCGTGCTGTCGAGCAGACCGAACCAGAGCCAGGCCAGGGCCCAGACGTTCGTGGTCACGAGGGCCACGGCCGACGCCGCCAGGGCCAGCCCGACGCCAAGCCAGAGCGACTCAGCCGGCAGGAGACGGCCCGAGGGCAAGGGGCGGTGTTTGGTTCTCTCCATGATCGCGTCCATCCGGCGGTCGATGTAGCCGGTGATGGCGTTGGCGCCCATGCAGCCAAGGGCCACGGCCAGAGAGGCCCAGGCCAGACGAGCCCAGGCCGCCGCGAGAAGCCCCGCCGAGGCGCCGGTGAGCCCGCCACCCGCTCCGTCGCCCGCCAAGGTCGCCAGGCCCGTCGCTCCACCCACCACCGCGCCCAGGGTCAGCAGGACCACTGACCGGAACTTGGTTGTCTCGACGTAGGCGACGAGACGGCGGCGGAGCCAACCGGACGCCCGCGAGAGCGGTCCGGGTCCGCCGACCCGTCCAGCCGCCGATCCGCCAGCCGACGCTCCGCCACTCACGGTTCGAGCCGCTGGTAGAGCCGTGTCGCCGCGGCCACCGTCACCCGGTAGGCGGGAACAAGCAGGATGGCCAGAAGAATCCCGACCACGCCCATCGTGGCCGCCTCGGTCAGCCCCAAGCCGTTGTACAGCCACGTGGCCACGAGCCCCAGACCGGCCAAAAGACCGATGGCGATGGGTAGCGGGATCACGACGTTGAGGTTGTTCTTCACTGCCTGCTGAGGGTTTGTCCAGGTGAGGAAGGGACGGGTCATGTCGATGAGCAGGCCGAGAGAGAGAACCACGGCCGAACCCATGAGACCCAAGACAGTGGCCCCCACCAGACGGACCAGGCCGACCTTCAAAGCGGCGCCCATGATGATCACTACCGGAAGGGCGCTCACGACCGCCCCAACGGCCGAGAAGAGCATCTTGGCCTGCACCTGCGTGGCCGGGTGCACCGGAATGATCTTGGAAATCCAGAGAGTCTTGCCCTCCCGGGTGACGGCGCTCGAAGCGGTGGTGTTCAGGCTGGCCAAGAAGACGATCAGAGCCGCCAGGCCCAGAGCGGTGAAGAACCCGGCGTTGGATGAGCCACCGATGGCGGCGTAGAGCTTTTGCATGTCCGGGTCCTTCGAGAAAGCCGGGAAAAGAAAGAGAACCGGGACGATGAGCGAGGCCACGAATCCGTTCATGACGTAGAGCGGAACCCGCATGAAGAGGCGCCACTCCCTCCAGAAGAGGGCTCGGAGAGCGCCGCTCTGGTAGGTCCGGGCCATGGCCTCGGCGCGGGCCTCTCGGGTCTGCCGGGCGCTGAGGCGACGCTTGGCCAGCTCGGCCCCGCCAATGAGCCCGGCGTAGAAGAACCTACCCCCGACGGCGGCCATAACCCAGACAGCGGCCAGCGAGGCGCCCAGAAGCCCCAGGAAGGCGCCCAAGCGCGGCAGCGGGTCGCCGGCGGCGATGGCGTTGGTGGCCCAGATAACGGGCGGGAAGGCTCGTCCGATCATGTTCACCAGGCTGATCTTCCCGGAGAGGAGTTCCTGAAGATAGGCTGTCGGGTCACCCTGGGGCACATTGGAGACAAGAAGCATCTGCAGTCCGAGGATGACCACCAGGAGACCCAAGCTAAGGACAACAATGAGAACGTCCCGGTAGCGCCGGTTGGTGAACTTCATGAACAGGAGACACAGGGCCGAGGCCAGAGCCAGGGGGACGACAGGAATCAGGAGGGCCACGGCCAGCACGGCCAGCCAGTAGGTAAGCCCTCCGCCGGCGACCTGGGCGTAGGCCAGCGAAGCCGGCAGGAGAATAACGGCCGTCTCGATGTACTCGGTGATGAGGATCGTTCCGAACTTGGCCCCCAAGATGGTCACCGGCTTCAGGGGCAGGGGGACAAGAACGCCTAGGTCGGAGGAGAAGAAAAAGACCGAGATCACCGTGGCCACGCCGGAAACGAAGGTCAGCATCACCACCGCGAGGAGGGCGAAGGTGAAGGCTATCTCGGGCTGCCCAATCTGGGTCCCAGCGGCGACGAAGCCTCGGGCGAGCTGGTAGACGAGGAAGCCCAGAAAACCCACGGCCACGGAGAGGCTGATGCCGACGGCCGGGATCTCCCAGAGCTTCTGCCGCTTGACAAAGTAGCGGTAGCGCGCGGCCGAGAGGCCGAAAGTGTTATTCACGGTCAGCCTGAAGAGGGGCCAGAAGGTGGACCTACTCGCGGCCAAGTCGCTCACCCCTTCTCCTCGGTGAGGTCGAGGAAGATTTCCTCGAGGGTCGTCTCGCCGGCGGCGATATGGCGGAGTTCCTCCATCGTGCCCTGGGCCACCAGGCGGCCGTGATTGATGATGGCGATGCGGTCGCAGACCCGCTCGGCCACGTCGAGGATGTGGGTCGAGAAGAAGACGGCCTTCCCCTGGTCGCAGCGTCGCCGCATCAGTTCTTTAAAGAGCGCGGCCGACCGCGGGTCGAGACCGGTCATGGGCTCGTCCAGAATGAGAAGGGCCGGGTCGGGCAAGACGGCGGAGATGACGGCCAGCTTCTGGCGCATGCCGTGGGAGAAGGTCTGGATGAGATCACGCACGGCGTCCTGGAGCTCGAACATCTCCAGTAGCTCCTGAAGACGCTTCCGGCGTAGGTCGGTCGGGACCCCGAAGACGTCCCCGATGAAGTTGAGGTACTCCACGCCGGTGAGCTTCTCGTAGAGTTCCGGGTAGTCCGGCACGAAGCCGATGCGACGCTTGGCCTCAATGGGATTTGCCAGCACGTCGATCCCGTCGACCGTGATGGTTCCTCTGTCCGGTCTGAGGAGCCCGACCACCATCTTGATGGTCGTGGTCTTGCCGGCCCCGTTGGGGCCCAAAAACCCGTAGATCTCCCCCGCCGGAACCTCCAAGGTGAGGTCGTCTACAGCCTTGATCTCGCCTTTCCGGTAACTCTTCGACACGTTCCCGATGGAGAGCAAACCCGGCATCCTCCTTCTCTTTCCCTGCCGTCCGAGGCGAACCCGCCCGAGCGGGATTCTTCCGCTTGGGGGTTCTCTGGGTCCGGCGGGTAGACCTTCCGACCGGTCGGAAAGGCCTTCTCGCTACCGTGGGGGCCCGTCTCGCTGACGCGGGTGTCCGTCTCGCTACCGTGGGTGTCCGTCTCGCTGACGCGGGGGGCGGAGGAACTCCACCTTTGTCAGGTGAATAGACGGGCCGCCAAGGCAAATGGCGGGGCCGGCGTCCGCGAACCGTGGCCGGCCCTCGCGGCAGTGGCCCCGGCGAGGAGGAAGCACCCATGTCCAGCCCCTTCTTTAGCGAGGAACACGACATTCTCCGGCGGCACATCCGGAAGTTTGTCGAGAACGAGCTGGCCCCGCATGCCGACGAGTGGGAGGCGGCCGAGGGTTTCCCGAGCGAGGTCTTTCGCCGCCTGGGGGAGGCGGGTCTTCTAGGTCTCCGCTACCCCGAGGAGTACGGCGGCCAGGGTGGCGACTACTTCGCCTCCATCGTCCTGGCCGAGGAGCTGGCCCGCTCCAACGCCAGCGGCCTGCCCACGGCGGTAGCCGTCCACACCGAGATGGCCATGCCCCCCATCCTCCAGTTCGGAACCGAGGAGCAGAAGCAGGCCTACCTCGTTCCGGGTATCAGGGGGGAGAAGATCTACGCCCTGGCCATGACCGAGCCCAACGCCGGGTCGGACCTGGCCGCCATCGAGACCAAGGGCCGGCCCGACGGCGACGACTGGATCATCAACGGCGCCAAGCTCTACATCACCAACGGCGTCCGGGCCGACATGGTCGTCACCGCCGTGCGCACCGGCCCGGAGAAGTGGGGCGGCCTGACCCTCTTTCTCATCGACAAGGGGACGCCGGGCTTCACCGTGGCCAAGAAGCTCGACAAGATCGGCCTCTGGTCCTCCGACACCGCCGAGCTCGTCTTCCAGGACTGCCGTGTTCCGGCCTCGGGCGTCCTGGGCCAGGTGAACCACGGCTTCTTCCACCTCATGTGGGAACTGCAGGGCGAGCGGCTGATCGGGTCGGCGGGGGCGGTCGCCGGCGCGGAACGGGCTCTGGAACTGGCCCTTAAGTTTGTCAACGAGCGCTCGGCCTTTGGCCGGCCCATCGGCAAGTTCCAGGCCCTCCGTCACCGTCTGGCCGACATGGCCACCGACCTCGAGGCCGCCCGCCAGCTCGTCTACACCACAGCCTGGCGCGTCCAGCGGGGCGAGCAGGTTCTCAAGGAAGTCTCGATGTGCAAGCTGTTCTCGGCCCAGGCGGCCTTCCGCATCGCCGACGAGGCCCTTCAAATGCACGGCGGGGCCGGCTACATGAACGAGTACCTTATTTCCCGCGTCTGGCGCGACACGCGGGCCCTGCGCATCGCCGCCGGCACCGACGAGATCATGCGGGAGATCATCGCCAAACAGCTCGGCCTCTAGCCGCCGCCCCCGCGCCAGGCGGCGATAGGCATCCCGCGCCGGCCCAGGCCGGTGGGCATCCCGCGGCGCCCCGGGCCGGTAGGCATCCCGCGGCGGCAACAGGCCGATAGGCATCCCGCGTCGGTGTCTGAGTTCCCGGCTACTGCGGTTCCGCTTCCGCCGGCTCTATGGTGACCTTGATCATCGTGTCTCCCTGAGCCAGTTGGTCGACCACGTCCATGCCCTCGATGACCCGGCCAAAGACGGCGTAGTCACCGTCCAGCCAGTTCGCGTCGGTCCGCAGAATGTAGAACTGGGAGGTGGCCGAGTTGCGATCGCTGGAGCGGGCCATGGCCACCGCGCCCCGGACATTCTTGAGTTCCGGACTGGTTTCCAGCTTGATCCGCTCGCCCGAGCCTCCCGACCCCGTTCCGGCCGGATCGCCCGTCTGAACAACCCAGTTCTCCACGCGGTGCCAGGTCAACCCGTCGTAGAAACCCGAACCGGCCAGTTTCTTGAAGTTGGCCACGGTCACGGGCATCAACTTCCCGTAGATGTCCATGACGATGGGACCCTTGTTCGTTTCGATCCTCACGGTGTAGGTCACCTGCGCCGCCTCCCTAGCCCTCTTGAGCGAGTAGTAACCATAGATTCCCCCACCGATGGCCAGCGCGGCGATTAGAGTCACAATAATGGCCACAACTGGAACTCGCCGCGTCTTCGTCCCCCTACCCATCGAGGTCTTGCCTGCCGGCGACCGCTTGGTCATTGACTTGCCGGACTGCGCCCTGGTCTTTCCGCTCTTCTTGCTCACCGGATCTCCCCTCCACGCCATCGCCCGTCAGGCCAGCTCCGCAGGGAACTGACGGGGCTTGTCGAATCCAGCCAGTATGTGTCTTAGATTACATCGTTAGACTTTGGTGACGCAATCTGTAAGTCCAAAGGAGCGTGGGGCAGTCGTGGCGGAACGCGCGTTCACCGTTTGGCTCACCGGCCTGTCCGGGTCGGGAAAGACTACTCTGGCCAATCTCCTCGAGCCGCGCCTCAAACAACGGGGCTTCCGGGTGCAGCACATCGATGGAGACATCATTCGCCAGGACCTGACGGCTGACCTTGGTTTCAGCCGCGAAGATCGGGACAAGAACATATCCCGGGCGGCGTTTGTGGCCGGCCTCCTGACCAGGAACGGGGTCGTGGTTTTGGCCTCCTTCATCTCGCCCTACCGCGAGGCCAGGGCGAAGGCCCGGGAGAAGATCGGCGCCTTCGTCGAGGTCTTCGTGGATTGCCCGCTCGACGTTTGTGTCCAGCGTGACGTCAAGGGCCTCTACGCCAGGGCCAGAGCGGGCACGATCACCAACTTCACGGGAGTATCCGATCCCTACGAGGCCCCTGAACACCCCGAAATCGCCATCCGGACCGACCTCGAGCGCCCCGCGGAGAGCGTCGATCATATCATCGGGGTCCTGGAAGACCTGGGCTACCTCACCCGTCCGGGCCTGGTCGCCCCCCACGGGGGTAAGCTGGTTGACCGTCTGATCCCGGCCGCCGAGCACGACAGCTTGCGGAAGAGCCTCCAGGGCGGCATCGAGGTCAGCTACCAGACGGCCAAGGAAGTCGAGAACCTGGCTACCGGGATCTATAGCCCGCTTGAAGGCTTTCTCCCCCAAGCCGACTACGAGAAGGTCCTGACCGAGGGACGTCTGGCCGACGGAACGCCCTGGGCCATCCCTCTTCTTCTTCACGTCCCGTCCCCGGCCGCCCAGACGCCCGGTCTCCAAGGCTTGGTCGCCCTGACCCATCAAGGAAAGCTCGTCGGAACCATCGAGGCCAGGGAGTCTTACCAGATAGATCGGGAGCGCTATGCCCAGTGCGTCTACGGCACGGTTGACCCGGCCCACCCCGGTGTGAGCCGGATCCTCAAGGAGACCGAGTGGGTGGTCGCCGGACCGGTCTCACTCATTGAGTCCCTGCCCACCCCTTACCCGTCCCACCGCCGGACGCCGCGCGAGACACGCCGGATCTTTACAGAGCGGGGCTGGAAGACAGTCGTGGCCTTCCAGACCCGCAACGCTCCCCACCTGGGGCACGAGTACCTCCAGAAGGCCGCTCTCACTGTGGTCGACGGCCTTTTCATCAACCCGGTCATCGGCGAGAAGAAGGTCGGCGACTTTGAGGACGACGCCATCATCGCCGGATACGAGGCATTCCTCTCCCACTACCTCCCGCCCGCGAGTGCGCTCCTGGGCATTCTCGAGTACGAGATGAAGTACGCCGGACCGCGTGAGGCCATTCACCACGCCATCATGCGGCAGAACTTCGGCTGCTCCCACCTCATCGTCGGCCGCGATCACGCCGGGGTCGGCAGCTACTACGGGGCCTACGACGCTCAACTCATCTTCGACCGCTACCCGGACCTCGGTATCCGGCCGATCAAGTTCCGCTCCTTCTACTACTGCCGCAAGTGCCTGAGTGTGACCAATGAAAGAGTCTGCCCGCACGGTCCGGAGGACCACGTCAACTTTAGCGGGACGGCTCTCCGGGCGCAACTGATGCGGGGCGCCGACGAGGTGGCCGCCGCGGGTATCTCGGCCGCGGAGGCCACGGCCGAGGCCCCGATCCGTCCGGAGGTCCTGGCCGCCATCCGCAAATTGCCCAAGGCTTTCGTGGAATAGCCCACCTTTCACCACGACCGGTCCGCTGATCGAAGCGACGCCTCTCGAGGCGTCGCTTCGATGCTATCTCGGCCGCCCCTCGGCCGCCGGGCTACTCCCCTACCCTGTCTTCACCCCGCGAAGCCTGGATGAGGGCTCGGAGGTTTCGCCCGATGACCGCCTCGTAGCCGGGCAGCCCGAGCCTCTGGAGCTTGACCCTCACGGCCTTTCCGCCCGGGCCGGACAATTGCGGATCGCCCAGGAGGATTTCGGTCTCCTCGCTGGTGAAAGCCTGCTTGACCCTCTCAACCCGCAGACGCCCCTTGTTCTCCGGACAGACCTCCTGACACACCAGGCATCCAACCAGGCAATCGTGGGCCTCGGGGGCCAGCCAGGACGGCCACGGTCCGGCGTGCTCGGACAGGTAAGCGACACAGCGCTCGGCCCGGAGAAGGAAGCGGTCTTCCCCGATGGCGCCCGTGGGACAGGCCCCAAGGCACAGCCGGCACGTCCGGCAACGGGGCAGACCCCGTTCCCCTCCCATGTCCAGGCCAGGGACGGCCGGGCTTCCGTCCAGGTCGGCGTCTGTCGCGTAGACGGCCAGGAAGTGATAGCTCCCTGTTGCCTCGGTGTAGGTGATGTTGTTGCGCCCGTAGACCGCGAGCCCCAAGTGAACGGCAATGGCCTTCGCCGGCGCGGGGAGCCGGACGAGGCCGAACCCATGGAGAGGACCCGCGCGGAGCCCACGCGTCAGCCCGGATAAGGTCGACCCACCCGACCGGTAAGTTGGCGGAACGGTGGTCTCGAACGGATGTTCCCCGAGGTGGAAGACCAGGCGGTGAGCCGGCTTCGGCGCCGCCACGACGAGAACCGACCGGGCGACGGGCAAGTCCACTCCGTCAAGGTAGCGGAACCAGGACAACCGGCGACGGTAGAACGTGGACTCCAACTCGCCCGCCCGCGCCCTGTGGTCGATCTCCCGGCGGACGGTTTCGACGACCGCCGGATGCCCCCAGGCTACCTGGTAACCTCGTCTTTGCGCCCAGCGGGTGAGGGCCGCCGAGAGTTTCTCGCCGTCGGCCGGACGGCCGCCTCCGCTCACGGATTGCCCACATCAACCCCCGACGAACTCTCGGTCCCCGACAGCCCTTGCTCCAGCGATCCAGCGGCAGGCATGGTCAGAAGCCGCGGCACGGGCGAAAGAAGTATCCAGAGAATACCCGTGGCCAAGCCCAGCCCGCCTACCACCAGAGCCGCCCGGAGACCGATGAGAGTGCCGAGCAGACCGCCGAGAATGCTTCCGACCGGAACGGCGCCGTAGATATAGGTCCGGTAGGTGGCGTTGACGCGGCCCAGAAGGCGGTCCGGGGTGATCGTTTGCCTCAAGCTGACCAAGTGGATATTCATGACCACGGTCGCGAAACCGGTTATGAACTCCGCCGTCATGAGAATGGCCATGTTGGCTACCAGGCTGTAGCCCGGATTGGCGAGGGCGTAGGCCAGTGGAATTGAGCAGCCGATGACCGTAGCGATGAGGATTGTCCGACCCAGCCCGTACTGCTTGGCCATCGCGCCGGCGACAAGCGCTCCCAGGAGAACGCCAACCGCGCCGGCGCTGGTTATGACTCCGATGTGCAGCGCGTTCATGCCCAAGTGCCGGACAGCGTAGACCAGGAACACGGTGGTCATGAAGCCGCCGAAGAAGAGGTTGAAGGTCGCGGCCTCGCCGACGAAGGCCCGCAGGTATGGGTGGCGGTGGACGACGTTGAAGCCCTCGGCGATGTCTTTCCACACGTTCGCCCTCTGCTCGGGCTGGGCCGGGGCCACCTCCGGTTTGCGGATAAGAGCCAACGCGCTCGCCGAAAAGAGGTAGGTCACGGAGTTCACCGCCAGGGCAATCGGCGCCGTCAGCGTCTGGATGAGAATGCCGGCCAGGGTCGGCCCCGCGAAATCCGCGGCCGCCTGAGTGGAGAACAGCTTGCTGTTGCCCTCGATTATGTGTTCCCGCTCGACGAGGCTCGGTAGGTAGGACTGGTAGGCCGTGTCGAACATGACGTTGAGAACCCCGAGAAGGAGGGCCACCGCGCAGACGTACCAGAGATGCAACCATCCCAAGACCGCCGCCAGGGGGATAAGAGCCAGGACCAACGCCCGGCCCACATTGGCGCCGACAAGAAGCGGCCGGCGGCGGTGGCGGTCGACCCACACCCCCGCGAAGACGGCGAAGAGGAACGGCACGGTCTGGGCGGCCTTGAGAAGGCCCGTCTCCAGCGCCGAACTCTGCAGGGCTATGACGGCCGTGAGCGGTATCGCCAGCGCCGCCACCTGCGCGCCGAGGCTGGAGATCGTCTCACCCACCCAGAGCTTCATGAAGTCGGAGTGCCCCCACAGACCGCCGAGCCGGAGGCCCTTGGAATCCTTTCCTCTCCCCATAACTGTCCCACCTCATAATCTGACTTCTAGTCCTTCGTGCCAATTGAAGTAGTTGGCACATTCTCCAAGCCCGTCCACGCCTCCTCCGCGGCCGGGACGACCCCCGCGCCTAACCGGGCCAAGTCCCGACGGGCTGCCCCCTTTGGCCGCGGGGCGGCAGGTGAGCCTGTCACCAACGCTGAAAACATGAGCCTGACCCGAAGCCAGGGAGGCGAGTCGGCCATGCCCAAGGAACCGGTGACTTCGTTTGAGGTCCATCCCCTGACCCCTGAGCGCTGGTCCGATCTCCGCGCCCTCTTCGGTGAGCGGGGCGCCTGCGCCGGGTGCTGGTGCATGTGGTGGCGAGTCCCCCCGGCGGTCTTCCGCGCCCAGCAAGGATCAGCCAATCATCAGGCCCTGAAAGGTCTCGTCGACTCCGGCGTCATTCCGGGACTTCTCGGCTACGTCGATGGCCTACCCTCGGCCTGGTGCGCTGTCGGTCCGCGTGAACACTTCCCCAATCTGGAGCGCTCACGGACCCTCAAGCGAGTTGACGCCCGTCCGGTGTGGTCCATCGTCTGCTTTTTTGTCAGCCCCAGACACCGTAGGCGTGGCCTCACGCCTGAACTGCTCCGAGCCGCCGCGGCCTTTGCCCATTCCCGAGGCGCGCGGATCATTGAAGGCTACCCCCTGTGGCACGATCCGGGCACACCGTCCTCTCGCTCATACATGGGTGGCCTTGGCGCCTTTCTGGCCGCGGGGTTCGTCGAGGTCGCCCAGACCTCGAAGGTGCGCCGCATTGTTCGCCGCTATCTCGATAGTGAACCTGGCTCGGGCTAGACGGTCTCCCCGGGCAGCCCCCTGACGATGACGCCCAGTTCGCGCCCTAAAGTGTCCAGGAGCAGGTCCTCGGCTGAGTGCACGAAGAAGTGGTCGCCCGGCAGCATGGTCAGTCCAAACGGGCCGGTTGTCTCTTTGCGCCAGACCTCCAGGTCTTGGAGGGTTGTCATCGGATCGTCGAGACCGCCCAAGACGGTGATGCCACACGAGAGCGGTGGTTCGTCCGCGTAGACGTAGGTCTCACAGACAGTGAAGTCCGCCCTCAGGATGGGCAGAAGAATCTCCATCAACTCCCGGTTTTCGAGGACTTCCGCCGGGGTGCCACCCATGGCGGTTATGGCCTTGAGGAAGAGTTCATCCGGCAGGTCATGGATTGGCCCTTCCCGGTAGGGCTTCCCGGGCGCGACGTGCCCGGAGACGAAAAGGTGGGCCGGGAGAATTCCCCGGCGCCGAAACCCGCGGGCCAACTCGAAAGCGAGGAGGGCGCCAAAGCTGTGTCCGTAGAGGCAAAATGGCCGATCGAGGTAGGGACCCAGCCCTTCCGCGAGTTCCTCCACGAGCGGGCCAATCCTTTCGCGGAGCGCCTCGGCGATCCGCGGGCCGCGGCCCGGGAGTTGAACCGGACAGACGTCGACCGTAGCCGGTAGCCGCGCCATCCAACCCCTGAAGACCAGGGCCGTTCCTCCGGAGTAGGGAAAGCAGAAGAGGCGAAGGGAGGCCTCCTCTCTCCGCTTCGTCCCCATCAGCCAGCGGCTGGGGGTGTCGCTCACGCTCGCCATCACCCTCACCTTGCTCGCCTCCTCAGAAATCGTCGCCAGGTCATTCCTATAGCCAAGCCATGGCCTGGTCGCGCAGTTGGCTCGCCGTGCCGAGAAGCATGCTGTCGACCGCGGCCCGACGGTAGAAACGCTGAGGTTCGGCCTCCTCCGTGAAACCAAAGGAGCCGTGCATCTGCATGGACTCGGCCGTCACCTCGCGAGCGAGTTCCCCGGCCATGGCCGTCGCCTCGGCCGCCAGGCGGCGGACATCCTGGCCCTGATCGGCCCGCCAGGCAATGTTGTGGGTAAGAAGGCGAAGGGCCCCGATACGCGCGCTCATGGCCGCCAGCCGAAAGGAGATGGCCTGGAAGCCGGCGATGCGTTTGCCGAACTGCTCCCGCTCTTTGGCATACTTGAGCAGGCCATCAAAGGCGCCCTGGCACAGACCTACCAGGTAGCCGCAGTGCCGAACACGAGCCCTGGCGAGAACGGTCGGGTAGGCCTTGCCCGCGCCGCCGGCCTCGCCGACGATATCCGCGGGAGCAGCCGGGGTATCGCGAAACTCGACCCGGCAGTACTCGCCTCGGCCGATCTCGTCGAGACGTCTTACCGCAATACCCGGACTGGATCTGGGCAGGAGAAAGAAGGTCGGTCCCCGGGGCTCGCGGGCGACGACGAGAAAGTGGCTCACATGGCGGGCGAAACCGACAAACCCTTTTCGCCCGTTCAGTTCATAGCCTTGGCCGGAAGAGGCCGGCCCGGCCGTCATGGTCACACCCTCCAGATCACCTGGGTCATCCCAGTCCTGGTCCCTCACGGCCAGCGCGATCGTCACATCTCCAGCCCCGATTCCCTCAAGGTCCCGCCAATGGCCACCGCCCTGGCCGGCCGCGACGATGAGTTCGGCCGCGGTGAGGGTGTCGAAGTAGGGACTCTGGAACAGAGCCCGGCCGACCTGTTCGGCAACGACGACCGCCGCGCCGAGCCCGACCTCCGCCCCTCCCGCCGTCTCCGGGATAAGCGCGTGGAGGGCGCCAAGGCCGGCGAACTCCTTCCAGATGGCCGGATCGAAGGCCCTTTCGACATCGGCCGCCTCCCCCGCGCCCAGTTCGTGCTCCATCCGCCGGGTCACGTCCGGGGGTAGCTTCGTGGCCAAGAAGCGGGAGAAGATCGACTCCAGCATTCTTTCGTCCTCGGTTAGGCGCACGTCCATGCCGTCGTCTCCCTCCCTACTCGACTATCTCAAGACCGCTGGCTGCGATCATGTAGAGCATGATCTCGGAGCTGCCGGCGGAGAGAGTCAGGCCCGGGGCATCGCGGTAGGCGGCCTCAAAACGCCCGTGAGCCGACCCGTCACCGTCCCACCGCGTGAGAAGACCGCCGAGACCATCCAGGTCAAGACCCAACCGGGCGATGTGGCGACCGACCTCGGTCGTATACCACTTCGCGGCGGCCGCCTGGATGGGATCGACTTCATTTCGAGTGAGTTGGGAGATCATGTTGTAGACCATGGCCCGTCCGGCTTCCACCTCGGCGTCGAGGGCCACGATGCGATGGCCGATCCTCGGGTCGGTGAGCCGGCCGGTAACGCGGGCCCGATCAATGATGGCGTCCAGCCAACGCCTCAACTTGACGTAGTAGTCCAGGCCCGTGCGCTCGATGGCCAGGGCGGTGTCGATCACGTCCCAACCCTCGTGAAGCCGGCCCAGGACGTTCTCGGAACCAACCCAGGCGCCGTCGAAGACGACCTCGGAGAAGCGATCGTCGCTGATGTTCCAGAGAGGGCGCACTTCGACACCCCGGGTGTCAAGAGGCACCAGGAAGAGGGTGATCCCGTCATACTTGTTCTGGCCGCCGCGAGTCCTGGCCGCCGTCAACCCGTACTGGGAGAACTGGGTGATCTGGTTATAGACTTTGGTTCCGTAGATCAGGTAGCCATTGTCGTCGAACATCGCCCGCGTGGAAAGGGAGGCCAGGTCGGAACCTACGTCCGGTTCGGTGTAGAGAACGTTGGCCACCATCTCGCCGGAGGCCAGCTTCGGCAGAAAACGAGCCCGCTGTTCCTCGGTGCCGGCCAGGAGGATAAAAAGGCCCACAATCATGACGCTGTTGACGTGGACCACGTCCGACACGCCGGCCCGGGCCATCTCCTCCGCCAGGATGGCGGCCTCTACCGGCGTCCGACCCAATCCTCCGTACTCCACCGGCCAGTTGGGCGCGAGCCAGCGACGCTCGCCCAGCCAGCGGTAGATCTGGGGCGAGTGGTGCTCCTGGTGTGGCGGTAGCCGCCGGAGATCGGTCAGGATGGCCCCGACCCGTTCCTCGGCGAAGAAGGCCCGGAGATCACGCCTGAACTGCTCCTGCTCCAAAGTGAAAGAGAAGTCCATACCCGTCGACCCTCCTCCGAAGACGCCCCCGTTGGGGCGCGATAGGCTCGTCAATCGACAAAAGCTTCCCAGATCGGGCTTCCCTCGCAGTCGGCCGGGAGGGGAATGCCCAGGTAACGGCACACGGTCGGCGCGACATCGACCAGGCGGACCGGAACCCGCCGCCCGCCCGGCTTGACCCCCGGCCCGTCCGCGTAGATCAGCGTCCTTATCGAGTGGGTCAGAGGGAGCGAGGTGTCGTGGTCCCCACTGAACTCCTCGAACAACCGGTTCACTTTGAGGATGGGCACGCGCTCGGGTTGAACCCGACCGCCCAGCCAGGCCTCGGCCGGCACGGTGATGGTGCTCCGGGTCTGGTAGCCCGGGGCCATGGCCAGGACCACGTCCCCCATCGAACCGCCGTAGAGGCCGAGCGCCCGCGAGTCCTCGCGGCGGACGGCCAGGCGCACCGGGTGTTTGCCGGTTCGCGCGTCGCGGACGTCATAGAGAGCCTGGATGATCCGTTCCTGGATCCCGTCGTATTCGTCCGGCTTCACGATCCCCTGAGGGTCGCGACCCGCGACATTGACGTAGACGCGGTAGCTGGAGGCATAGGCCCGGGTCCGGCCCCAGTCGATGCGAGGAACGCCGCTGCGCCGGTCCTGGTAGAGAGCCAGCAGGCCCTCGCGCAGGAGAAGGTTATTGGCCAGGAGGCTACTGTGGTAGAGGTCGTGGCCGTGGTCCCCGAGGACCAGGATCAGGGCCTCCTCCCCGGCCGCCTCGCGGACCCGGCCAACGAAGCTGTCGGCGAGTTCGTGGGCCCGGCCGAGAAGGTCCCAGTAGCCCGGGGCCTTCTCGGCGCTGTAATCGGGATGCTCCGGGCTCACCGTTCCCCAGTAGAGATGGTAGGCCATGTCCAGGAAGTGGACTTCGGTCATGAAGAGATCCCAGGGATGCCGCCGGAGGAGAAACTCCGTCGCCCGCCCCATCCACTCCACATGCTGCTCGTAGATCTCGAGTTGGGTCTGGTCATCGATCCAACCCTTGAGACGCTCGTAGCCCTCCGTCCACTCCACAAACGGTCCGGCGGCCTCGAGTAGCTCGGTCGCCAAGGGCGCCGGGCGCGTATACCCGCTGTCTCGGTGCACCTGCGTTTGATAGAGCCTGAGGCGGCGGGCCCCGGCGTCGAAGGCCAGGACCTTGAACCGCACGTGACCGCCGGCCTCGCCCTCCGGAGTTGATACGGGGACCTGGAGCCAGCCGGTCCACTGCCCGACTCCGGCTTGGCCGGCCGCGGCGGCGTCCCGTCGGCTCGCCACGAGCAGGCTCTCCCGCGAACCGGCGCGGACGGCCAAAAGGTGGATTTCGGTCCCGGCCGCCACCGCCCGATGACGAAGGGTGAGGCTCGTCTCCCACAGGGGCAAGGTCCCGGGCGGGAGGTTGGTCCACGGACCGGCCTCCCGCACCGGCAAGGGCTGAACGCTCTCCTCGTCCATGGTGTCGGAATCGCGGGTGAGCCACTCCTGGGACACGACCTGGGTGGCCCGCTGACCTGGAGCCGCGGCGGCGGCCGCGGTGTCCCAGGAGCCCGAGTGAATCAGGTCGAAGGCGCACTTTAGCCCGCCCCAACCCCCGGCCCCGTCAACCTGGGTTACGAGGTCGCCGGCCGTGAAGGGCCAGGATAGCGGGTACTTAAGAAGGGTGCTTCGCTTGCCGGCTCGCTCCGCCGTCTGCCAGATGAACTCGGCCCGCACCCGATCAGAGAGGCAGGAGTGGTTCTTCTTGTCCAAGGGCTCCCCCTCGACGTGCACGGCGAAGCCCTCGATGCCGTGAGTGCTCGGCCAGGCGCCCGTGGCCACGGTCGTCCAGCCGGCCGGTGTGGTCGCGGGCCAGGTGGGGAGAATCTCCGCCGACCAACCCTGCCGCCGCATGCGCTCAAGGTTCGGGAGGCGCCCCTCGGCCATGAACCGGTCGACCATGATCGGGGTGATGCTGTCGAGGGCGATCAGGGCGACTTTACGTTTGGCCACCGTTCACCATTCCTTCCTTGGATGGCCCGCGGCGGATCGCCCGCGGCCCACCATGCTCCCGGCGGGCTCACCGGCACGGCTTCCCCTGCATCTCCTTAGGGATGGGCAGGCCGAAGAGGTCCAGGATCGTCGGCCCCACGTCGTAGAGGGACAGCCCTTGCCGGCGCCCGCCGCCAAGCGCATCCGGACGGCGCAGGACAAAGCAGCCGCGCTCCGAGTGCACGGCGTCGTCCGGACCGGTGTCGTTTTCAAAGAGGTAAAGACTATCCCAGCCGAGAGTCCCGGCCGCCCGCCAGTAGAGGTTATCGAGGTAGACCATTAGATCGGGGGCGTCGCCGCGGCAGGTCCGGTAGATCTCCCGCGGGCGGTAGACGCGATTGTCCATGGGGCGCCCGGTGTGGTCGACGATGCCGCGGATGGCCTCGGCCACCTCCCCGAGCTTGGTCTCGTAGTCTTCGGGGCGGATCAGCCCCTGGGGCTCGCGTCCCTGAACATTCAGAAAGACGCGGGCGTAGTAGCCACCCCAGGCCCAGGCCGTTGTCTTTGCCCAGTCCACGTCGCACTTGTCGATACTCGTACCCGGCTTGGGCCGGGACCCAAGAACGAGGTAGCCGCGCTCAGCCAGCCACTGATTGAGAGAGAAGACGCCCTTCATGGCCTTGGCCCCATGGTCGGAGACCACGAGAACGGCGGTATCGGGACCGGCCCGTTCGACAAGGCGCCCCAGAAGGCCATCCACGTAAACGTAGTAGTCGCGGATAACCTGCTCGAACTCGTTGCCGGGCTGGTAGAGGAAGTGCCCGGGGTCGCTGTACTTCCAGAAGGAGTGATGGACGCGGTCCATGCCGATCTCCACGAACCAGAGAAGGTCCCAGGCCATCTCGGCCATGAGGTGCTCCACGCCCCGGAAGTGAGCGTCGGTCATGGCGTAGAGATCCCTGAGAAGATCGGTTCTGGACTCGGTCCGGAAGGTGACGTCGAAACGATAGTCCGGCACCGCCCGCAGGAGCTGGGCGCCCAGTTCGGCGGGGTAGGTAAAGACCTTGTCGAGGCCGGGGGTCAGGAAGCAACCCACGCGCCAGCCCGGGATAGCCCGCGCCGGGTAGGACGGTGGGAACCCGACCAGGCCGGTCCGAAGCCCCGCGGCGCCGAGGTAATCCCAGACCGCCGGTGTGTCGAAGGATGCGGCGTTGGCCGTCCAGGCCTCGGTGTAGCTATGGTTTCTGCGGTGGCGGAAGCCGTAGGCGCCAAGCGATCCCGGATCCTGACTGGTGGCCATCACCATCCAGGCCGGCACCGTGATCGGAGGGTCGCTTGAGGCCAGATCACCCCAGGTTCCGTTTCGCATGAGTTGTCCAAGGTTGGGCATGACGTCCAGATAGCGGTCGAAGGCCAGTTCCGGAGTCATGCAGTCGAGTCCCATCACCAGTACGCGCTTTGGGGTCATAGTTCTCCGTTTCCGCGGCTAGTTGCGGCCAAGCAAGACTACTCGAGGTAGCCCAGGGCCTGCAGCCGCTTCGTGATCTCTTCTTCTTCCTCCGGCGAGTAGGCCGAGTCCGCGTCAGCCGGAGGCTGGTCCGAGGCCCTTTCGGCCGGAGGCTGGTCCGAGGCCCTTTCGGCCGGAGGCTGGTCCGAGGCCCTTTCGGCCGGAGGCTGGTCCGAGGCCCCTTCGGCCCGAATCTGGTTCGGCGAGCCGGCTTGGGTAAGCCCGTTCAGATCCCCGGCCAGGGTTGCCAGCGCGTCAGACAGGACGTCAATAGCCCGGAGGTACTCGTCCAGATCGATGTGCTCGTCGGGCGTGTGGTCGAGCGAGGAATCGCCTGGTCCGTAAGCGCACATGGGCACAGGCCAGCGCACGCTGACGGTGTTCATGTCCGACGTTCCGGTCTTGACCCTGAGGCCGGGGGTTCCTCCTCGGCGTCGAATGGCGCCGAGCAGGGCCCGGACGGTCGGGTCGGCCCGGTCGACCAGGACGGGCGGGGTAGTCTCGTCGACCTGAAGCTCACCATCGTCCCTGATCTCTTCAAGGAATCTCAGGAAGTTCTCGGTGTCGAAGCCCACCGGCGTGCGGCAGGAGATATGAAGGCAGGCCGCCTGCGGGTTACCCTCCAGGCGACGCAAGGTCGCCGTGGGACGGTGGAATAGACGGGTCTCCGCGCTGGATCCGGCGAGGTAGCCCTCGACTCGATTCCAAAAGCGCACCGCCAGGTTGGAGGCGTTGTCGCCGGCCCCGGCATCGTGCGCCGGCGGCCGGGTCACTGAGTAGTGAATCCCGATCTTGCCTTTGTAGCCCAGGACAACATTGGCCCAGCCGCTCGGCTCGCCGATGATCACCGCGCTGGGCTGGAACCGATCCAGGAGATATTTGGCCCCGCGTGAGCCGGGAGTCTCTTCCTCGACAGCCCCCACGACAACGACTCGCCCCTTGAGACCCGAGTCCCTGGCTCTCTTGGCGGCGCAAATGAAGGTGGCCAGTGGTCCTTTGGCGTCCACCGTTCCCCGTCCGTAAAGTTGGTTTCCATCCAGGCGGACCGGAATGGCGCCGGGCACCGTGTCCATGTGTCCAATGAGCATAATCAATGGCCCGGCGCCGGCCTCAAAATCGCCGACGACGTTACCGGCGCCGTCCAGGCCAACTCGGTAGCCGTGCTCGGTCATGGCCTCCGTCAGGTAGCCGGCCAAGCGAGACTCTTGTCCCGGGAGCGAAGGTATCTCGACCATTCGTTTGAGCAACGGCAGGGCGAAGTCAGGGCTCATGCCACGCCTCCCTTCTCGATGGCGGCCGGCAGAAACAGGGTGCCTTCCCCGGCCAGAGCGCGGCGGATAGGGGAGTCCTGGCGCCCGTCGCCGAGGATCACCCGTCCCACCCCGCCCTCCAGAGCCTTGATCGCCGCGGCCAGCTTGGGCTTCATTCGACCCTGGGCCAGGCTCTTGCACTCCTCCATGCCGCCGGGTCCGACTTCTCTCACCAGACTTCGCGGATCGGCCGGATCGCGCAGTAGCCCCGGCGTGTTGGTGAGGATGACGAGGGTCTCGGCCCGGAGCGAGACGGCGACCAGAGCGGCTACCCCGTCGGCATCGACGTTCACGGGCCCCTCGGTCGGGTCGAGGGCCGGTCCTGAGATCACCGGCAGGTAGCCGGCGTCAAGGAGGAGGGTGAGGAGTTCCGAGTTGACGTCCGTGACGACTCCGCTTCGATCGTCGCGGACGATGCGGACCCGTCCATCGATGACGGCCCTGAGGGCCGCCTTGCGCCTGGCCCGAATGAGGCAACCGTCCAGGCCCGAGAGGCCGAGCGCGGCCACACCCAGACCCTGCAGACGCGAGACCAAGCCCGGGTTGATGTGCCCGGCCATGGCCATGGTCAGAACGTCGATGGTTTCCGCATCGGTGTAACGACTGCGGACTCCGCCCTCCGACGTGAGGAAGCGCTGGGCCAGGCCCAGTCGCTCGCCCAGTCGCGAGGCCTCGTCCGAGCCGCCGTGGACGAGGGCAAGACGCTGTCCGTCGACGACCAGAGCCGCGACATCAGTGGCCACGGACTCCCGGTCGACCCCGGCCGCTCCGCCACACTTGACAACAAGCAATAGAGATCCCCCCCAAAAAAACCCGCCAGCCCGGCCGCATCCGGTAGCCCGCCAACCGGCCGGTCGCGTCCCACCGGACCGGCCAGGGGCCCGTTTGTCCTAGGCCGGGTGCAGCCCGGTGAACTTGAGCCCGTCCCGCTCGTCCCACCCACAGGCGATGTTGAGGCACTGGACGGCGTTTCCGGCCCCGCCCTTGACCAGGTTGTCAAGGGCCGAGACCAACACGAGGTGAAGCCTGTCTTCCGACAGGGCAAAACCAATGTCGCAGAAGTTGGACCCCAGGAGGATCTTGGGCTCGGGCAACTGGTGAAGGCCAACCTTCTGCTTGACGAGCCGGACAAACGGCTCCGCTCCGTAGCGCCGGCGATAGATCGACCAGACGTCCTTGTTCTCCAGGGGCCGCTCCAGGCTCACGTGGCCGATGACCAGAACGCCGCGGACGGCCTCGACCGATACGGCCGTCATTCGCACCACGGCCGAGCAGGCCTGACTTATCTCGGCCTCGTGCCGGTGCCCCACCGGCCGGAAAACCCGCATGACCCCGCTGCGCTCGGCGTGATGGGTGGAAAGGGTCGGCGTGCCGCCCGAACCGCTAGATCCGGTCAGGCAATCCACCAGCACTTCGCGTGTCAGGAGACCCGCTTCGGCCAGGGGGTAGAGAGCCAGGATGGCGGCATTGGCCATGCAGCCGGGCATGGTCACGTAGGTCGCGGTCTTGAGGCGCTCCCGATGCAGTTCGGGCAGACCCGGCACGAAAAGCGAGTGGAACTCCGGGTTAGGATGCGGCTCTCCATAGTAAGCTTCGTAGACCGCGGGGTCTCCGAGACGGAAGTCGGCGGTCAGATCGATGACCCGAGGCGCCAGCGCCTTCCACTCCCGCAGGCGATGCTTGGTGACCCCGTGCGGCACGGAGATGAAGAGCGCGTCGCAAGGGGCGATCTCTTCGTGCCGGGTGAAGTTCATGGTGGTCGCCCCGCGGAGGTTGGGGTTGGCCACGTGAAGGGGCTGGCCGGCCAGCCGGTCGGACGTGGCCTGGACCAACTCGACCCGGGGATGCCCGAGGAGAAGGCGCAGGAGTTCTCCGCCAATATAGCCTGAAGCCCCGATGACCGCCGCTTTCACAGGTTCGCCACCTTTCGCACGTAATCCACCAGGTGCCCGGCGACATCGACTCCGGTCGCCGCGACTGTTCCGTGGAACTCCATGGTGTGGTTGACCTCGTTGACCAGGAGCGTGCCGTCACGTCTCTCCAAAAGATCGACGGCCACCACTCCTCCTCCCACCGCTCGTGCCGAGGCGAGCGAGAGCTCCTCGATGTCCGGGGTGATGGGACAGGGGGTGACGTCCGCCCCGCGAGCCGTGTTCGTTACCCAGTGTTCGGATGTCCGGTACATGGCGCTGATGACTATCTCGCCGACGACGAGGGTCCGGATATCCCGGCCGGGCTTGTCCACGTACTCCTGGATGTAGAACACACCGTGCTGGAGCTTTCCCAGCGACTCCTTGTGTTCCAGCAAAGCCTCGGCCGAGTCGCGGTCGTTGACCCTGGCCACCAAGCGGCCCCAGGACCCGGAGACAGGCTTTAGGACCACCGGATAACCCATGGCCTCAATGGCCCGAAGTCCGGACTCCGCGGTGAAGGCGACCGCCGTTCGCGGCGTGGGCAGTCCGGCCCGCATCAGGGCAAACGTGGTCAGGAGCTTGTCCCCACAGATCTCGATCACCCGGCTGGGGTTGATGACCGGGATGCCCTCGGCCTCGAAGCACCGGCTGGCGTAGAGGCCGCGCGTCTGGGAGATACTCCGATTAAGCACAGCGGCATACCGCCGACCCGGCTGACCCAGATCGAAGGTCACGCTCCGCTCGTCGAGATGCTCATAGGGAATCCCCCGACTCTCGAGAGCCTCGAAGATCCGTTTCTCTTCCGTGCGGACACGAGATGCCAAAACGGCCAGGGTCATTTCTACTCCCCCCAGTCCTCTTCGACCTCAGGCGCCACAGCCAGCTCGAGCGGTTCCAGGCAGATGACCTCGAGTTGCGCCTGACACTCGGGGCAGCTCAGAACCTCGCCGGCCCTCGTCCCCTCCGGAACCTGTATCTCCGCGTCACATTCCGGGCAATGGGCCATGTCTTGAGCACCTCCTCACTTGGGCAAAGTCATGTCTAACGGCAGAGCGCGAGCGCGTCAGCCATGACGCGTTCGGGGGTAACCTCACACGCGGCCAGGAGTTCCAGATGACCACCAACCTGGTCGCAAAAGCGGTCACGGACACCCACCCGCCGCACGGGGGCCGGACAGTGTTCGGCCACCGCCTCGGCCACGGCGCTTCCGAGTCCACCGATGACGCTGTGATCCTCCACGGTCACCAGACCGCGAGTCTCGCGGGCGGCCCGGCCAACGGCCTCGACGTCCAGTGGCTTGAGGGTGTGGACGTTCAAGACGCGGACCGAGACGCCCAGGTCGGTCAAACGCCTGGCCGCCTCTAAGGCAAAGACAACCGGGTAGGCTCCGGTGGCGACGATGGTCACGTCTCTGCCGGAAAGCAGGGTCACGGCCTGCCCGGGGACAAAGTCATAGTCCTGATCGTAGACGACGGGGGTGGCCTTGCGGTCCAATCGGATGTAGACCGGGCCGGGCAGGTAGGCGGCTTTCTCCACGGCCTTGGCCGCCTCGGCCGCGTCGGCGGGAACCATCACCGTCATATTGGGCAGCACGCGCATGAGGGCCAGATCCTCCAGGGCCTGGTGCGTCGGTCCCAGATGGCCGGCCGAGGTGCCGCCGTGGGTCCCGACAATCTTGACCGGGACATTGTTGTAGGCCACGTCCAGTTTGATCTGCTCGAAGGCCCGGCCGGTGGCGAAGGTGGCCATGGTGTTGACGAACGGAATCTTGCCCGCCGCCGCCAGGGCCGCGGCCACGCTCATCAGGTTGGCTTCGGCGATGCCCAGGTTGACGTACTGCCCTGGAAGGGCAGTGGCGAAGGTGTCCTCGAAGTTGCCGGTGTCGGAGTCGACACACCATATCCTCGCGTCGCGTTCGGCGAGTTCCTGCAGGGTCTTGCGGTAGACTTCCCGCGCCCCCCCGGCGTACTTCGCCGCCCAATCCGCGACGGCGGGCGTGGACACGGTCGGTGGCGCCGCCACGTTTCCGCTCTCCTTCATTTCCGCGTCACCTCCGCTCCCGAGGCGATCGGCGAGCCGAGCTCGGCTCTGGCCCGACGGTGCAAGTCCGGGGATAGGGTCATGTAGTGGCACTTCTTGCGGCCCTCGGCGAACTTCAGACCCTTGGCCTTGACCGTGCGGGCGATGATCACCGACGGGCGTCCGGGCTGAAGCGGCAGGCGCCCCATGACGCCGAGAAGGGCGGCCAGATCGTGACCATCCACTTCCTCCGCGGCCCAGCCGAAGCTGGACCAGCGCCCGGCCAGGGGATCCAGACCCACGACCTCCTCGGTCAGGCCACTGATCTGGAGCCCATTACGGTCGACGATGGCGACAAGGTTGTCCAGCCTCAGTTGCGCGGCGGCCATGGCCGCCTCCCAGACCGAACCTTCCTGGAGCTCACCGTCTCCGAGGACGGCGAAGGCGCGGTTTTCCCGGCCGTCGCGTCGAGCGGCCAGAGCCAGCCCCAGAGCGAGCGATAGGCCGTGCCCGAGCGAGCCCGTGGCAAACTCCACTCCGGGAACCTTTCGCAGGGGATGCCCGCCGAGCCGGCTTCCGGCGCGGGCGTAGGTGGCCAACTCCTCGGCGGGAAAGAAACCTCGTTCCACCAGAGCCGCGTACAGGGCGGCCGAGGAATGACCCTTGCTCAATATCAGGTAGTCTCGCCCGGGCCAGGTTGGCTCCTCCGGACGCAAGCGCAGCACCGCGGAGAAAAGCACGGCCAGCACGTCGGTCACGGACAGCGAGCCCCCGATGTGGGCCCCTTCGGGTCCCGCCGCCATGTCCACGATCCGCTCGCGCATGCGCGCCGCGCGTCCGGCGATCTCCTCGACCTCGGTCATGAGGCGCTCGCTCCCGTCGCTTCAAGAGCCTGCCGCGACCGCCAGGGTGGCTGGTAGGGCACGGAACGGGCCATGCGCCCGATGACGTCGAGGTTCTCCCAGACCTTCTGAAAGGCCCCGGCGTAAAGATCGAGGAGCGGGCCTGTCGTCGGGCTGAGCTGCCGCCGCTGCAGGACCAGAGAGTCCTCGATGACGGCCAGGGTGCACGGATAGTCCTCGATGCGGTAGGGGTACTGTTGCCCGGACTCAACCGTCCACGGGTAGCCCTTGCCGAAGCCCTCGTGGCTGGTAAAGACACGCTGCCCGGGCAGGGGAATGACCTGGTAGTAGGACATGGGCACACCCTCGGCCCGCAGGGCGCGACGGAGGGCTTGCCGGAACGGACCGGCCCCGACACCCTCCAACCCGGCCGCCGTGGGATCAAAACGAAAGCGCAAGATATGCCAGGCGTGGGTGCGATCCGGCGGCACGGCCGGGACCCTGAGTCCGGGCAGGCCGGACAGCGAGCCGAGAAAGCGGGGCACGTTGGCGTCGCGGATGGCCTGGTAGTCGAGGAAGCGGGTCAGTTGGCTGCGGGTGAAGGCGGCCAGAATCGGGCTCAGCTTGTGGTTCCAGCCCAGCGACCGCGATAGATAGAGCCGGTCCTCTCCCGCCTTGAGGACCTCGCCGAACTGGCGCATCATCCCCGTCCGGCGGCAGAGTTCCTCGTCGTCGGTGGTGATCAACCCACCCTCGCCGCAGGCCGGAAGGTTTTTCTGAGGGTGCAGGCTGAAGCCGGCCATGTGGCCGAGGGTTCCGGCCTGCTTACCCTTGTAGGTCGCCCCGTGAGCCTGGGCGGCGTCCTCAACGACAAAGAGGCCGTGCTTCCGGGCTACGGCATTGATCTCGTCCATGTCGGCCACCAGGCCATGGAGGTGGGTCACCAGAATAGCCCTGGTCCGCGGGCTGATCTTCTCCTCGATCTTGGTCGCGTCTAGATTGAATGAGACCGGGTCGATGTCGACGAACACCGGTATGGCCATCTGGTGCAGGGGCGCCAGAGCGCTGGCCACGAAGCTAAAGGAGGGCACGATAACCTCGTCGCCCGGACCGATACCCAGCGCTGCCAGAGCCAGAGCTAAAGCGGCCGTGCCGTTGCTCACGGCGAGGCAATACTTGGCCCCGATGAACCGGGCCCACTCCTCCTCCAGACCTCGAACCTCCGGCTCACCCTCGGCCGTCGAGACGAACTTGCCGCTTCGCAGAACCCGTAAGACCGCTTCCTCGTCATCCTTGGTAACCACGGGCCAGTCCATATGCCGCTGATCTTCCGGCACGGCCGGCTCACCGCCCAGCAAGGCCAGTTTAGCCATGTTTCCCCCTCCTTCACGTAGCCCGACCACCTTGGCGCGGCCCTTGCGTTGACGCGACCTCTACTCCAGGTAGAGGGTCCGCAGCCGGCTGGTCAGTAGATCCTTGTCTTCCTCGGAGTAGACATCGTCATCGCCCAGGAGCGGTCGCCCGTCCAGACCCTCGGGAAGCGGCAGGCCGAGCAGAGTCAGAATGGTCGGGGCCACGTCGTAGACGTGGGCGGCCCCAAAGCGACCCAGAGCCGGCAGGCCTGGGCCGGCCATGGCCCAGAACCCGGCCGTGGCGTGGCTGGCGTCGTCCAGGCCGAGTTCCCGGACCGGGGTAACCGGCTTGGAGTGACCCACGGTGTCCGACGTCAGGTAGCGCAACTCGTCGAACTGCACGAACAAATCCGGGCAGGTGTCGGCCAAAGGCCCGGAGTAGATGTCGTCCCGCCGCACCAGGTTCACCTCTAGGGGTTCGCCGGACGGCCTCTTGAGCCCGGCCAGGCACTTTCCAATCCCCTCTATCACTGCGGGCGCCTCCGCGGGCTCGATGCAGCCGGTCGGCTCCCGCCCCTTGACGTTGAGGTAGATCTGGCCGCCGTAGCCTCGCGCCCAAGCCTGGGTATGGGGCCAATCAACGTCGGCCCGGACAAGCGGGGTAGGTTGAGAGGGCAGGCTTCCCAGGCGCAGGAAACCACCCCCGACCAGGACATCGTTCAGGTTCACCTTGCCGTCAAGGCGCTGGACCCCGTGGTCGCTGACGACCATGATGACCGTGTCCGGCCCGGCCAACGCGGCGAGCTCACCCAGGCGCTGATCGCAGTAGCGGTAGTGGTCGCGAATGGTGTGGCGATAGCGCGGGTCCGGGTCGTGACGGCCGTGGGCCGGATCCTCGTAGCGCATGAAGTAGTGGGCGGCCCGGTCGGTGCCCTGGCAGACCAGGAAGAGAAGATCCCAGGGCCTTGTCGTCATGAGGTGGGCGGCAAGGTCGAACCGCTGCCGATCGAACTCGCGCAGACGGGCCACCAAGGCGTCGCGGTCGAGGGGACTGTCGCTCTCCTCCACCGCCACATCCAGAAGATAGGGCGAACTTGTCTTGCCGAGCAGCTCCGCCTTGAGTTCGGGCGGCTGAGTGATGTCTCGATCCAGCGACGGGGCCATGAAACACGAAACGCAGACACCATCGCGAATGGTCACCGGCGGGTAGGTGATGGGCACCCCGATCATGATCGCGCGCCGACCGGCTTCGGGCAGAAGGGTATAGAGGGTCGGCACGCGCACCAGGCGCGAGTGCACGAGCTTGAACTCCGTGTAGCCGCGGCCGGACCGACAGGTGAAGTCGGTGAAGCCGAAGTGGCCGGGGTTCCTCCCGCTCAGAATCGATGTCCAGGCCGGAGGAGTCACCGGCTGGACGATGCTCTCCAGAGGACCGTAGCCGCCCCGTTCGGTGAGAGCCCTGATGTTGGGCAGGTCGGAAAGGTAGGCCTCCGCCAAGCCGGCCCCAAAGCCGTCTAAGCCGACCACCAGTACGCGGGTCAAATGGACCGCCTCCAGTCAACTAGCCGCCCGAGTTCGCGGAGAGCCCGCTCCAGGTCGTGAAGGAGAAGTTCGGCCCGGTGGGCCAGGCGCGGGGCCACCCCTTCCGGCTCGGCCTGGCCGTGGGCGCCGGTCACCCGCAAAGCTGTCCAATGATGAGCGAGACGATCGACCCGCCGCCCCGCCTCGGCCAGTTCGGGGCGCCCCAGTTCCCTGGCCGCGACGCCAAGAAACTCGGCCTGCAGGGCGCAAGCCGCCTGAAGCGGCCAGCCCACCACGTAGGCCTCCTCCAGGGCCGCCTCTGGCCCGGGGCCACCGGCTCTCCGGCACAGGTCGTCAAGGTAGCGGCGAAGTCCGGCCAGGCCCGAGAAAGCCGGGCGCCCGTCGTCAGCGAAGCGCTCGAGGTTGGCGGTGACGACCCCCTTCACCCAGTCCCAGGTAAGGGGAGGGCAGGCCCCTGTCACCGTCACTTCGAGCCACCGAGCCGCTACGGGTATGTCGGCGAAGAAGCTGTCCCGGCCCTCGCCGGGTGTGCCCGACCATCTGGCCTGGCGCAGGTCGTCGAGGTCGACCGGTCCGAAGCAGTAGGGCGGGGTCGGGTCGATAACCTGCGCCGTGCCGGCTGTCTCGTCGTAGCCGTAGACCACGACGAGGTGGTTGGCGTGGATGTCGTGGTAGGCGGGCCTGAAGGGCAGGTAGTAGTTGTCCACGGCCACGATGGCCGGGATGCCGCCGCCAATGGCCGCCTTGACCTCATCCCAGCCGGCCGCTCCGCTGGTCGGATGGCGCCACTCGGCCCGCACAGGATGGTAGGGCATGAGGCTCCGCGACAGGCTGGGGAACCGGCACGGGTAGTAGTACTCCTCCCGGCGGAAGTCCCCCGGGAGGTAGTAGAAGTCCCAATTAGACCCGAGAACCACGACCGGATCCAGGCCGTAGTGCTCCAGCACCGTGCCGAGGCAGCTATGAAGACAGCTGTAGACGTCCTCGTGCCTCCACGGCCGTATGGCTTCTATGACCGCCTTTGTCTGGTTCAATCTCTCCCACCTCGTATGCGTTCGTGGCCGAGTGTCCGGGCCAGGGTTGCCGCGAAAATGTGGATGGCCCTGTTGTCCGGCAGGTGAATGGCCCGCAGGTTCTCACCTCGGGTCACCGGGACGCGCTGCCGCCACATCCCAGCCCGCACGCCCAGCTGCGCGTGCCGGGGGTAGTGCATCTTCTGACAGCGAAAGGCCTCGACCTCACCGAAGTGGGCCGCCGCGGGCCAGAAGTCGGAGACTCTCAACCACTCCGGGTCGACCGCCCCACCCTCGAAGTGGAGATAGACCGGGTCCTCGCTCCGCCGTTCCGAGGCGGCCAAGACATAAATCCAGTCGTACCGGCCGGGCGGCGTCTCGATTAGCTGGCCCAGGCAAACTACGCTGTTGACCATCCCGTCTTCCTTGGCCGGGAAGCGGAAGGGCACTCCGGCGATCTCCACGAGACTCCGGCTGGGGGGCAGGTCCTCGGCCGGGAAGGTGTTGCCCCAGACGTTGAACCCACCGTCACCCGGGCTGGAGGCGTAGGAGATCGCGTCGTTGTTGAACACGGGTCCGAGATCGAGGATCACGAACTCGTCCGCCACACTCACGTCGACTCCCCCTTGGTGGTGGCTCGGATGCGTTTGGCGAGTTCCGAGGCCAGGATCTCGACCTGCGGCGAGGCCAGCATGGTGTAGTGGTTACCCGGCACCACGCACACGTCGAGGTCACCCTTGATGGATTCGCGCCAGAGCTGACGGGTGTCCGGGGACACCTCGGCTATGAAGAGCGAAGCTTTCCCCGGGTAGGGCGCCGGGGAGTATCTGATCCCGGCCAGGGCGTTGGCCCCGAAGACGTCAAGACGGCGCCCAAGCTCCGCGAGGGTCACTTCCGCCGGGAGAATGCCGGCTCGGCTCACCTCGCCGTGGATAAGAGACACGCTCTCCTCGAAGCTGAGTCCAACAAAGGCCTCTTCGCGCAGGCTGGTCTTTAGCCCAAACAAGGCGTTTAGATCGCGAGCGAACGAGGCCGGAACTTCCCCTTCGACCGGCTCGCCGCCGGCGTGGCCTGGAGCGGTGGCGTCGAGGATAGCCAGCAGGCCTATCCGTTCGCCCTGGCGAGCCAACTCCGCGGCCGCGGCGAGGGCGATTACGCCACCCAGAGACCAGCCGCCGAGGAGGTAGGGTCCCTCGGGCTGGACGCTCCGGATGGCCGTGAGGTAGACCTCGGCCATGTCCTCGATGCGGGAAAGGGGTAGGCCCTCCCCCGTGTCCTCCAGCCCGAGAGCCTGAAGTCCGTAGAAGGGCTGGTCCGGACCGAGAAGCCGGGCGAGCGTCGCATAGCAGAAGACCGTTCCGCTGACGGGGTGGATGAAAAACACCGGCGGCCGGACGCCTTTCCGTTGGATCGGCATCAGGCAGGAGTCAGCCGCCTTCTTGGCCCTCTCCAGAGCCGGCGACCGCGCCGCCGGCCCGGGGGTGGCCACGGCCTTCGTGACCCCGCCCGCCGCCTCGATGACCTCGGCCAGGGCGGCCACGGTGGGGGTGTCGAAGATCGAGCGCAGGGGTAGCTGCACGCCAAAGAGACTCCGGATGCGGGCGATGACCTGCGTGGCCTGGAGGGAGTTGCCGCCGAGGTCGAAAAAGCTGTCGTTGGCCCCCACTTCCTCGAGAACGAGAATGCTGGCAAAGACCTCGACGGCCAGCGCCCGCTCGGTCTCGGTCCGGGGGGCGGCGAAGTCCTGATCGAGATCTGGCCGGTCGCCCTCGGGCGCCGGCAGGGCCCGGTGGTCCACCTTGCCGCTGGAGGTGATCGGCAGGGCCTCCAAGGTCACGAAGGCCGAGGGGACCATGTAGGCCGGCAGCCTCTCCCCGAGAAAGCTCCGCAGTTCGCTCACGCTCGGTGCGCCCGGCCCGCTTGGCCCACCCGGTTCGCCCGGTCCATCCGGCCCACCCGGCCCGTCCGCCTTGGGCACGATGTAGGCCACCAGGCGCTTCTGCCCCGGCGTGTCTTCCCGGGCCAGGACCACTACCTGCTTGAGTCCCGGGTGCTGGGCCAGAGCCGCCTCCACCTCGCCCAGTTCGATCCGGAAACCTCGGATCTTCACCTGGCTGTCGATCCGCCCCAGAAACTCGATGTCCCCGTTCGCCAGATACTTCACCAGATCGCCCGTCCGGTAGATCCTGGCCTTGGGATTGTCAACAAACGGGTTTCGGACAAACTTCTCCGCCGTCAACTCCGGCCGATTCAGGTATCCCCTGGCCAGCCCGGCCCCGCCCAGGCACAACTCCCCGGGCACGCCCACCGGCACCGGATGGAGGTTTCTGTCGACCACGTAGGCCTGCTGGTTATACATCGGCTTGCCGATCGGAG
>Ga0315287_10000064_pt1 | contig 94674 bp, 84 predicted proteins | sample YL17G11_0_MG_FD_205037 | JGI IMG/M metagenome (GOLD analysis project Ga0315287, IMG submission 205037) | Sediment microbial communities from Yellowstone Lake, YNP, Wyoming, USA - YL17G11_0 | ecosystem: Environmental > Aquatic > Freshwater > Lake > Sediment | place: USA: Wyoming | collected... | reverse complement strand
AAAGTAAATTTTTTTGGAAAAATATTTTTAAACCCCATTTTCAGCCCAAAAACCAATAAAATAGGCCGATTTTTCAATCGGCCTTTGGGGAAATCTTATCGACAAACGGAGTTTTAAATACCGCCGTGAATAATCCAACGGTCAGGATGCACTTCATCATCTCCACATCTCGCAAACGGACCGTATGGTTCCCAGGTTGTCTTTTGACCATCAGTGCCGGTAATTTCCAGTTCGCATGGAACTCTAAAGCTATGCGGTCCGCATTTTGGATACGGTGTCGGAGTGCTGATTGAAATTATTGCAGTAATATTAAGCCTGCTGAAATATTCTTTCGCTTTTTCTTCCGGTATCCCTGAGAAAATCAGCCCTGCTTTTTTATAGTCCTTGTCAATCAGCGCCTGGAAGAACTGGCGAACCGTCTCTGCCGCAGCTTGTTCATCGGTCATACTTCCCTGGGGAATGCCTATGAGCTGTTCAAGTTGATTTACCATAGTTGCATCTTTGGGGACTTCGTCTTTAAGAGAAAACATCTTTTCGTCTATTGGGACATTGTAATCGTAGAACTCTGTTGTGGAAGCCAGTGTATCCTGACCATTTTCAATACGATAATATTCTATGTGAGTAATCAAATTCGTTGCCTGATTTATGTAGTAAATTTCTTTTTTTGGAATAGATTTATAAGTCGCGACTATAATGGCAGGTTCCTGCTTATTCTGTGGTTCCTGCATATTTATGTCGACCGCACCTGCCTTTTGGTCTTCAAGAAGTTTTTTCATAACTAATTTGGGCTGACACTGTTCTAAAAGGCTTTGCATCATAGGCTCGACCTTTTTGGTTTGAAAAATAAGATAACCATTTTTTCTTTTAAACCATAGTTCCGCTCTTTGGGGAGTCCAGGCAATGAGCTTTGCGCCATCTTCCGGCGCTATATATTCAGGCAGATAGCATCTTGCCTTTTCAATGCCGCCCTGTTCGTCCGTTTTTATCCAGGATTCGACAGGTTCCTCCTGAATAGACCTGAATTGTTTTACATGTAAATAGCGGATGCTATTATAAGCTTCAATTATCTGCTCTATACCAAACGCCGTTGGCACTGTTTTATCAAAAATATTCACACTCAAAACCACCGCGACGATTATTATCGCAGCGACTGCTAATTTTGTTATTTTACTTTTCATAATTATTCTCCATATATGAGGCTGACGATTAATCCCGTCAGCCTGTTTTAATCTTTTGTTTTGTTCACGAATAATCCTGTTTAATACAGCATTTTCGAAATCAGCGGATTGCCTGTTCTTTGCATCCAAATTTATTCTTTGATTAAGCGCATTCAACTGTTCTAATTCAGCCTGACACTGCCGACAATTTTTCAGATGCACTTCGAGCTGTTGTTTCTGCTCGTCCGGCAAAAGACCTTCTATATATTCAACAAGTTTTTCTTTGTATTCTGTGCAATTCATCTTTGCACCTCGTTGTCTTTCACTTTTTGTTTTTCAAGCAATCGGCGTAATTCTGTATAGGCTCTTGAGAGTGTTTTTGTAACAGTGCCAAGCGGCATATTGAGATTTTCCGCAATCTTTTGACAGGATTGATTGGCATAAAATCTCAGAAGAAGTATTTCCCTGTACGAATCGCCAAGTTCTGCAAATGCCCGCTGCAGTTCGAAATCATCTCCAGCTTTTTGTTCTTCGGCTTGCTTCTCGGCCAACAAATCCATATCAGCAATCTGAATTTTATTTCGCAGTTGCTCTTTGGCTACGCGGTTTGCGATACCGAGCAGCCAGGAAGAAAAAGACTCGCGTTTTTTCAGGTCGGACAAATTGAAATATGCCCGTACAAAAGTTTCCTGAGCCGCTTCTTCAGCGTTGTTTTTATTACCTAATTTACTTGTCAAATACGCTGTTACGGCCGTTTGATACCGCCTGACGAGGTGGCGGAACTCATCCGGCCTGCCGTCTAAGCATTGTTCAATAAAAAATTGGTCATTTTCAGCCATTAATACCTCTCAAAGAGCTTTTGAGAATTCGAACTCTCACTATATAGTGCAGAAAAGCCCCCTTTTACGACAAAAAAATAAAAAAAGGCCGAGCTAAACCAGCCCGGCCTTTATAAAATTACTATACTCTGAGCTCTATTCCCTAATAATTAGATATATTCGTTCAGTATATTCTCCAGCAGTTCCTGTCTGCCGCTTTGCAGTTTTGGCTCGCCGGTTTCAAATGCATATTGCTCCAATTGCCCAAAGGTTACTTTCCCTTTTTCAATTGTTTTGCCGATACCTTTGTCCCATCCGGCATATCGAGCCTTTAGCATCTTGCCTATTTTGCCATCCTTAATCATTTTAGCAGCAATCCTAAGTCCTCTGGCAAAAGCATCCATCGCGCCAATATGGGCATAGAACAAATCTTCAGGGGCAATCGACTGTCGGCGGACGTGGGCATCAAAATTCAACCCTCCGGTTGTAAGTCCCCCGCCGTTCAAAATTATATACATCGCTAAAGCCGTTTCATAAATATCCATCGGGAACTGGTCGGTATCCCAGCCGAGAAGCAAATCGCCCCTGTTGGCATCGACCGAGCCGAGAATCTTATTGTCAACGCAATACTGAAGCTCGTGCTGAAAACTATGGCCGGCAAGTGTCGCGTGGTTGGCTTCGATATTCAGTTTGAAATATTTTACAAGGTCGTACTTCTGCAGAAACGCGAAACAATTACCCGCATCGAAATCGTACTGATGCTTTGTAGGCTCTTTTGGTTTCGGCTCGATATAAAATGGTCCTTTGAATCCGATTTTCTTTTTATGGTCAATTGCCAAATGCATAAATTTCGCAAGATGGTCAAGCTCGCGTTTCATATCGGTGTTGAGCAGCATATCGTAACCTTCTCTGCCGCCCCAGAAGACATAGCCTGCCCCGCCCAGTTCTTTTGTAACTTCCATTGCTTTTTTAACCTGGGCCGCGGCGTAAGCGAAAATATCAGGCGAAGGATTCGTAGCCGCCCCTGCCATAAATCTTTTGTTGCTGAATAAATTCGCTGTGCCCCACAAAGTTTTTATACCGGTTTCTCTTTGAAGCCTTTTCGCCAAAGCGACAATCCTGTCGAGATTCTTATTGCTTTCAGAAAGGCTGTTTCCTTCCGGTGCGATGTCTCTATCGTGGAAGCACCAATACTTTACGCCCAGCTTTGTAAAAAATTCAAACGCCGCCCTCATTGTCATTTCGGCAATTTCCATCGGGCTGTTGCCCTGGTTATAATTGCGTGAAATGGTGCTTAGACCGAATTGGTCGCCGCCGAGCCCTTTGAGCGTGTGCCAATAGCAAACAGCAAAACGAAGATGCTGCTCCATCGTTTTGCCGAGAATTTTTTCATTTGGATTGTATTGCTTGAACGAAAGCGGATTTTTTGATTTTGGTCCCTCAAATTTAATTTTACCAATCTTTGGAAAATATTCTTTAGGCATATTTGATTCCCTTCATAATTTAAAAGTTATATTTAATTAATGACTGATATTTTCAACTTACTTTTTTAATCAGAGTTTACACCGAGCATTTGTGCGATACTGTCGAATTCATCGAGCGAATAAAATTCGATTACAATTTTCCCCCGCTGGCCGTTCTTATGAGCCTGGATATTTACCTTTGTGCCGAGTCTGCTGCGGATTTTTTCTTCGAGGTCTTTTATATGCGCAGGCTTTTCAAAAATCTGTTTTTGTTTCTTCTCGTCTTTTTCACTCAAGGCAAGTCTGACAAGTCTCTCAACTTCTCTGACGCTGAGCCGCCCTGCCAGTGCGCGGTTGGCGAGTTTTCTTCGCAGCTCATCTGTCGGCAGTGCGAGTATCGCTCTTGCGTGTCCCATATCCAGTGAACCATCGACAAGCATCTGTTTTACTTCCGTCGGCAGATTAAGCAGCCGAATATAATTGGCGACAACCGAACGGTCCTGCCCGAGTTTCTGCGCAGCCAGTTCCTGGGTCAGGCCGAAAGTCTCCATAAAATTTTGGTATGCCTTTGCCTTTTCAATTGGGTTCAAATCCGCTCGCTGAATATTTTCTATCAGCGCAAGAGCCAGCATTTCAGAATCATTGGTCGTTCTCACCATTGCGGGAATCTTTGTCAGCCCCGCCATCTCTGCCGCCCTAAAACGCCTTTCTCCAGCCACAATCTCGTATTTACTGCCTTTCGGCCTAACTATTATTGGCTGAATTATGCCGTTTTCCTTAATAGAGTCGGCAAGTTCACGGAGTTGCTGGTCGTTCCAGGCTTGTCTGGGTTGATAAGGATTAGGTGCTATATCATCAAGGCTTAATTCCGCAAAGTTTTTATGTAACTCCTTATCTGGCACATAGTTAGGAACTTCTTGGGACATAGGAGTGTCCATATTTTCCTGTGCTGTATTTGTTATAGGACCTAAAAGAGATTCAAGCCCCCTGCCGAGATGTTTTGGCTTTTCCTTGCTTTTTGGCGTCATTTTTGCTCCTTCAATCAATGGCTCTATATTAATATGTAAACTGTTATGCAGCTATTTTTAACAGCACTTTTGCCATAATTCCATAAAAAAATTAAAAAAACAGCCAATAATCAATAGCCGGGATGCAAATTACAACAAAAGTGGTTGGAAATTTGGCGTTCAAGTGTTCCACGTGAAACAATACGGAGTTGACCGGCTTGCAAAATAGTTGGAGAAAGCAGTCTGAAAAACAGATGGGTAAGAGTTGGGGGATAAAAGCGTGTTGCAAATTTTCGTTCCCACCATAGGCGGGTAAACTTCAATTTTAAAAAAGTTAAAAAAGCAAATGTTTCACGTGGAACGTTTTTCTATTACGCTGCAAGAAAATAAAAAAACGAAAAAGGTAATTTTAAAAAAATATTCCTGCAAATTTTTTTGTCTGATAGTTGATTTTGTTGTAATATTAACTAATAATGTCGTAAAATTAAATAGCAGGGGGGGGGGCGAGCAAAAATTATTAGACCTCAAACAAATGTTCTGTTAAACTTCTCGGCATATTACTTTTTTTGAAATGGAGTTATTTATATGATTACCGCACTTGAACAGTATGACCCACAGATGTATGAATTGTTGCGTCAGGAAGGTGCCCGCCAAAGTGCCTGCATACGTCTCATCCCGTCGGAAAACTATGTCTCTAAAGCAGTTATGGCTGCCACCGGAAGCTGCTTAACAAATAAATACGCAGAAGGTTATCCGGGCAAACGCTATTATGAAGGCCAGCAGATAACCGACCTTGTGGAGTCTATCGCCATCGAAAGGGCGAAGAAACTTTTCAAGGCCGACCATGTAAATGTCCAGTCTCATTCCGGCGCAGTCGCAAATCTTGCGGCATACAGCGCGGTTGCCGTGCCGGGTGATACGATTATGGGTCTTGCTCTTCCTTTTGGCGGCCATTTAAGTCACGGCTGGAAAGTCAGTTTTACCAGTAAAGTTTTTAATTCAGTAAGTTATGAAGTTGACCCCCAGACAGGGCAGTTCGATTTCAATAAAATTGAAGACCTCGCGAAAAAACACAAACCGAAAATTATTATCACCGGTGCAAGTGCGTATCCGCGAAAAATAGACTTCAAAACATTCGGCGAAATTGCAAAAAGTGTCGGCGCATATCATTTAAGCGACATCGCGCACATCAGCGGCCTTGTAGTGGCGGGGCTTCATCAAAGTCCTGTGCCTTATGCTGATATTGTTTCCACGACAACGCACAAAACACTTCGCGGCCCGCGAGGCGGAATGCTTATGTGCAAGGCATCGCTTGCCGAGGCGATTGACAAAGCAGTATTCCCGGGATTGCAGGGCGGTCCGCATATGCACACAATAAGCGCTCTTGCGGTTGCGCTTCACGAAGCCGACACGCCTGAGTTCGTCGCTTACGCAAAGCAAATTGTAAAGAACGCGAAAGTTCTTTCCGAATCTCTTATGGAAAAAGGTTTCACGCTTTTCAGCGGCGGCACAGATAATCATCTTATACTTATCGACCTTCGCAGCAAAGGTATTCCCGGCAAGAAACTCGCAAAGGCTCTCGACAGGGCAAGGATTGAAACGAATTACAATACAATCCCCGGCGACCCTGCAAAGCCGTTTAATCCGAACGGTCTTCGTATCGGCACACCTGCGATTACAACAAGAGGAATGAAAGAAGAGCAGATGAAAATCGTTGCTTCTCTTATAACCAAAGTTGCCGAGAATATAGACAACGAGGAAATTATCGCGCAGGTCGGCAGGGAGTCGCTGCTTTTATGTTCGCAGTTCCCGGTACCTGAGCATTTTATTATTCCGCCTAAATCTTTATTTTAATTTTTCTGCTGATGGAACAGCTCTATGAATACAGGCAAACTTAAAACCGCCTGCCTGGGTTTAAATACCAGGACTGCGAGTCTGCTCGAACTGGCCTGTGCAACGGGCTTGTATGAAATTGTCTCGATAGCCGACAGTAATTTGACAAACGCATCCGAAGCTGCGCAAAAATTCAACAGTTCCGCGTTCGATGATTACCGCCAATTTATTCTACAGAACCAGCCCGACGTGCTTATTGTCGCAGAGCCTCTGTATAAATGTGTTGAGTTCGTCAAGGCCGCGATAAATAAAAAATGTCACATTCTCAAGCTCATCCCGACAGCGCCGAATTTCGACCAGGCCGCGGAACTCATAAATCTTGCTGAAAAAAAGAATGTAAAATATGTTACCGCGATACCGTCGCGTTTCGCTCCCGGTTTTGAGCGTCTCAGCGATTACCTGCGGACAATCGACCGGAAGCAGTATTACTTTATTAATGTTTGTGCGTCATTCGGCAGCGATTTTTTTCAGCCTATTATTTCCTATACACAGGCCGACAGGAAACTTTCCGGCGGGGGGGTGCTGCTTAACGATTGTTTCGAGCTGCTTAGTCTTATTATCGAAAAATTTTCTTTGCCCGAGCAGATTTACGCGCTGATAACAAATCAAAGCCCGGACAAAAAGGCGAAACAATATTTCGGCGAAGATACCGTAACCGCTTCGCTTGTTTTTAAAAACGGCCTGATAGGAACATTTCTCGCCGCAAAACAAATCGGTACCGCGGCAGTGGCGCCGCTGAGAATCTACGGTGCTCAAAACAATATTGTGATAACGCCCAATCGGCTTGCCGTCTATGACGGCGATGATACTTTAATAGCTGAACATAAATATCCGCTCAATAGCGAAAAGTGCATAACGGAAATGTTCATTGATTTTGGCAGGGCGGTTCTTGAGCCTGATAAATACAAGCTGCGGAGCAGTCCTCGTCTCGACCTTGCGACGATGGCTCTTATCGAAGCGGCCTATCTAAGCGCAAAAACCGGTATGCCTGAATCGCCCGCAAGATTTTTTGAAATATCTGAAAAAGAAAGATTCCCCTTCGCCTGACACTTATGAAATATGATATAAAATTTTTTCTTATTTATATATCAGCTGCGACGTTGTTTGTCAGCGGCTGTGCCTCTATCAGGCCGCAGGCCGACAAATTGACAATCAAATGTTCCGCTCCCGTCAAAAATTATATTTTCGGCGCTTCGGTTAAAGGTAAAATAATTAAATATACAAAATTCGGCGATGGTCCGAATAGTACGCTGTTAATCGCTTCCGTTCACGGCGATGAACAGGCAGGGGCTTTACTGCTGAATCGTTTCTGCGGTTATCTTAAAGAAAACAGGAATTTATTCTGCGATAAAACAATTATTATTATTCCACTTGTCAACCCTGACGGTTTTGCCAAAAAAACACGTTTCAATGCAAATCATACAGATATAAACAGGAATTTCCCTTCGGCCAATAGAATTAATGACCAAACAAACGGCAGTTTTGCGCTTAGCGAACCGGAAAGCTGGGGCCTCTATAAAATTATCAACACTTTCAAGCCAACTAATATAATTACAGTCCACGAATCGCTGGGCTGTATTGATTACGATGGTCCGGCAGAGGAGCAGGCAGACAGGTTAGCGGCAAAATGCAAATTATCTGTTAAAAAATTGGGAGCAAGGCCGGGTTCTCTTGGCTCTTACGCCGGCGTTACGCTTAACATTCCGATAATTACAATTGAATTGTCGGATGAGGATTCTAAAAAGAGCGCAAAGAAACTTTTAGATGATTATAAAGATATGCTTATTGAAGCAATCAGGCTTTAGTTATTCTCTCATTGAGTTTTTGTAATATATGTTCTGTGGCCCTATTAATATCTTCTGTATGCGGGAGAAACAATATTAATTGTTCAAAGAGTCTGCGTTTCTTAATTTTCTTAAGTGTCGCTGCAAAATTTATATCGAATATCCACCCGAGCAGGCCGAGAATTATATCATTAAGCGTTTTAAATTCGCCATAGGAAATTGTCCGGCAATCGAGAATTGCCTTGATTATATGCTTAGAATATTTGTCATTTGCCGGGCAGCCGAATATCGCAAAACATTTTTGCGGGTCGCTTCGCAAATCGCCGATTCTGCTTATCATCACATAATAGATGTCGAGTTTATCAATATCGCGAATTAGTTTTGCGAAAAGCTCTGTTTCGCCGCCCAGTCCGCCGGGTAAATCTTTTTCGCCGTGAAGCCGGATTGCTGTTTCTATAATCTCCTTTTCCTTTTTATCGAGGCAATCAAGGATTTTCTTATCAGCCAAAACCTTCAGTCCCAGCAAACTGTGGCTTTCGGTTCCGACATCATTATATGTTCGATATTTCCTAAACTGCTCAAACCTGCCGACATCGTGAAATAAGACTATAGTTTCTGTAATCCTTTGTTGTTCATCATTCAATTCAAGCTCTTGAGATATCAATAAAACATCTTTGCACATCCTGCGAGTATGGTCTTCTTTTAATTTGATATTATCGTTTACCAGTTCGTCATTACCGTAAAAGGTTGCTACATAATCGTAAAACCATTTCCTGAATTGTTCAAGCTGCTGTTTAGTCATAATTTCTTTCAATAAAACCGCTAATTTACCGCAAAAAGGACATTATCTCCACCGTTTAACTCAAAAATCTTGCACTCTCAACTTTTTTCTTTTAATATCTAAATATCTTAGTGTCTTTGTGCCTTAGTGGCTAAGTTAAGGAGTTTCAAATGCCTACTATTAAAGATGTTATCGTCAGAAAACCAGCCGAGTCGGAAATAAAAGAATGTAAAAGCTGGCCAATCTGGACCTGCGGAGTGAGCACATTTGACTGGGACTATACCCAAAAAGAGACTTGTCTGATTTTAGAGGGCAAAGTAACCGTAAAGGACAGGCCGGGCAACGGCACAGTTTCTTTCGGCGCAGGCGATTTGGTTATTTTCCCAAACGGCCTGAAATGCACCTGGCAAGTTTCGGAAGCTGTCAGAAAACATTATAACTTTGAATAAAAAAAGTCGCTTATGGCCGAGTTGGACGCGGTCACAGCACCGCCGCCCATGAGAGGGCTGAACTCTGCCAAAAGCGACTGCAAAAAGTATCCAACCCTAACCATCGCCAAATATAAGGGATTTCTCTATAACTATCCGCCCCCAGTGCCAACAGTATGACAGTGTAAAATAAAAAGGCCGGGCAAATCCCGGCCTTTTAAAATTTATACGATAGGAGATATTATTTTACTTCATCGTCAATCCACTGGGTAACCTCTTTGACGTCCTTTAATGTAATATCGCCCATGTGCGCGATTCTGAACGTTAAATCTTTCAATTTACTATAACCGTTTCCGAAAACGGTGTTGTGTTTAGCCTGCACAGCCTTTATAACATCGCCGACAACAATGCCCTTTGTATTTTTAATCGTTGTCAGGGTATTTGAAGCGTATTTCTCTTCACAGAACAGGTCAAATTTTTGTTTTGCCCAGCCTCTGACAAAATCGCCCATTTCCTTATGTCTCTTCCAGACATTTTCCATACCTTCCTTAACCAGCTTATGACACTGATAGTTCAGCGCCATAATGTGTGGAATAGCAGGGGTGGTCGGGGTCTGGTCTTTTTCCGCGCTCTTTGCGAACTCCTGGAAATCGAAATAATAACCGCGGCCGGTAACCTTTTTGCTCTTTTCCATCGCGCGTTTGCTTACCGCGAAAACAGTTAATCCCGGCGGAATCGCAAAGGCTTTCTGGACTGAAGCGAAAACAACATCCCAGCCGAGCTCGTCAAAATGCACGGGCAGACCAACCATCGCGCTTACCGCATCGACAAACACCAGCACATCCGGATATTTTTTCTTCAGCATTTCACTGATTTCATAAACCGGATTTGTAAGACCTGTGCTGGTTTCATTATAAACAATAGTAACCGCTGAGTATTTTCCCTCAGCGAGTTTTTTGTCTATCATTTCAGGAGTCGTGGCCTTGCCCCATTCGACTTTAAGCTGTTCGACATTTCTGCCGCAGCTCTTGACGACATCAGCCCACTTATCGCTGAACGCACCGCACATCGTAGCAAGCACCGTCTCGTTATGGTCAACGCAGTTGCGGATAGCGCCTTCCCAGATACCTGATGCCGATGACGTACTTAAGAAGACGTGCTGCTCGGTGAACAGAATTTTCTTCAGCATATCCACGGTTTCTTTGTGCAGTTGTGCATACTCTTTGCCTCTGTGGCCAAGAGTATATCTGCTTAATTGCTGCAATACGTCGGGCAGGACATGCACGGGCCCGGGTATAAACAGCCTCGGCGGATTTTTCCAGTCAACCATCTTTTTACCTCCAAAAAAAGTATTAAGTTTTTCTTTGTGTCTTTGTGCCTTAGTGGCTAATTTTACAGTTTATTTATGGTTAATCCCGAGAAAATCTTGGGATAGAAGAACGTAGATTTCTGCGGCATTTTTTCATTCGCCGCCGCTACAGCTTTTACCTGCTCGACCTTTGTTGGATTCATAAAGAACAAAACCTGCTTTTCTCCGCAGTCCACCTTCGCTATCGCCTCGTCAACGGCTTCGCCTATATCCTTAATATACTCGATATTGGCCTCGCCCGCAAGCTGTGCGTCTCCAATACCAAGCAGCCCATCAAGAATCAATTTGTGCAGCACAACCACATCAAGAAATTTCGAAGCATCGCTCATCGCCAGGGATTTAAGGGCATCTTTATTTTTCAGAGTGATAAAGTAGAAACTTCTGCCGTCATAAATTCCAAAAGCGTTTTCCCCCTCCTCGAAAGCCTTGCCCAGTCTTTTCTGCATCAGCGATTGAGCTTTTTGTTTTCCTTCTTTATATTCGAATTGCGTAACTTTGAAATCAGACTGAAGTTTTTTTGTCAGTTCGTCAATATTGAAATTTTTCAGATTTCCAACCAGCCTGTGAGTCGGCAGAACCACCAGCCCTTCGTTGTGCATATTTACAAAAGTTATCATCAGCCACTGTGCCGCCGGATTTTTTGTCAGGTTATAATAATTCAGCGCGGTTTCATAGCGGTGATGACCGTCGGCAATCAGGCCTTCCTTATTCGCCATCATTTTCACAATCAGATTTATATCCTGCGGCGAATCTATCGGGAATAATTTGTGTATTACTCCATCGTCATCGACAAACTCAACAATACTTTTTTTACCTGCCGCTTTTTCGATAATCTTATCCGCCACCTGCTGCGGGTCGTCATAGAGCATAAATATCTGCTCGAATTGCGCCGCGGTCGCCTGTGTGAGTTTCAGCCTGTCTGCCTTTGGGCCGTCGAGTGTTTTCTCGTGAGGCTGAACGCCTGCACCGAACTGTGCCAGTTTCGCCAGCGAGGTAAAACCGCTGCGTTTGTTTTTTTTGCCGGCTATTTCAAATTCCTGAACATAAGCGTAAATCGTTTCCTTTTCGTCCTGTTTCAGCGCGTTTTTCTTAAACCAGTCTTTTAGATATTCCGCGGCCCGGCTGTATTGATTATTCTTGCCGTTGTCGGCCGGTTCGGTTTTGCCGAGGATGACCCTGACTATATTGTAAGGGTTCTGCTCGTAGAGTTTTTTCTGCTGAACAGGGTTGATAACATCATACGGCGGTGCAATGCACTTGCCGGCTTCGCCGACCACATCGGGGTTAAATCTATATGCCTTAAATCCCTTTATTTCCATTTTTCTTGTCCCGGAACAACTATTTATAAAAACTTACAAACCAAGATGTGAAGTTTACCAAAATCAGTTTAATACTTCAACAATGAATAATAAAATTCCAAAAAATTTTTATTTCACCCATAATAGTCGCAACAACGCTTAAAGATATGTTCCAAATGACACAATACCTCACAAGTCAGAAGTGTTTTTACGGTAATAAGCGTTTTTGGAGTGCGATTCTGGCTCTTAGCCAGACATCACAGGTATGTATTGCCAACAGTATATATTCCCATCTCTGGCTGCCGAATTGTTCCAGTCGTTTACTGCATTCGGTAAAAACTTTTCGAAATTCCTGGTCAATCTGGTCTTTGGGCATCACATCGAGTATTGGCCGGAGCGACTCGACTCCCCAGCCGCAAACCGCCGCGGCAGTTGTCTTATCCTTTCAGCATTTGTCGGTACACTGGACATCTCAAATTTCCATAAACAGCTTAAATTATATAAAACAAAGTTAGCTAACACAAAAAATCGGCGGTTTGCAGGCAAAAGTTGAGAGCCGTTTGCTTCCTGCAAAAACCGATTTATGTATTGACAAATTTTGTTTGGAGTGAACAATAATATAAAAGCTATTGTTTTGAATTAACCGGAGGTAAAAAATGAAAAAATTAACTTTATTTCTGACCTGTTTCATTATTTCTGCCGCAATGGCGGAAGAAACTAACAATAACAGTAAGGCTCAGCCGCAAAAACCGGCCGACCCATGCTCTATGAAGACCGTAATGCCGGGCCCAAACGATTCTAATATGGTTAATCAGCAGCAAAGAGCTGTTCGCGAAAAAATGATGAAAGGCAATCAGTCCGGAAAAATGAACCAGGCGGCGGCAGACCGGCAGATGGCCAGAAGCAAAGAACATGCCCAGCAGCTTAAGGCCTTTGATTTGCAGCTTTCCGAAGAATATCAGAAACACAACCGGCGAATCGCCGTATTACAGCGCATACGCCAGTTAGCCCAGGAAAATAATCTTACCGATAAAGTTCAAAAAGTTGATGCACTGATAAAAATAGAAACCGACAGACACAAAAAAACAATAATGCAGCTTCATCAAAAACCCGCGTCTGCCTCGCCGAAACCCGACAAGAACGAAACGAATAAGTAAGCAAAAATATTTTTAGGGAGAATAAAGATGATCAGAAAAATTCTGACAATTGTATTTATAACCGTACTGTTCATTACTTTCGGCTGTAAAAAAACAGAAACGAAGCCTGTCCAGGCTGCGAAGCCTCCGCAGGCAAAGGCAGAGATGCAGCAACAGGCACAGGATAATGTAACAAAAGAAAATATGGACCAGCAGCTCGAAAAAATCGAAAAGGAAATCAAGGCGGACGTTAACTCGCAATAATTCGTAAGCTAAATAATTTTTTTAAGGAGAACACAAAATGTTGCGAAAAATTCTGACAGTTGCGTTTGTTGCCGCAATGCTTTTTTCATTCGGCTGCAAAAAAACATCTACGGAGACAGAAACCAAGAATACCGTAAAGGTTAAGCAGGGCGTAAAAAATGGTCAGGCAACTACCGAGACCACAACGAAAGAGGTCACCAAGGAAGTAGAAACAACCCTGAAGGATGCCAACGCAAAATAATCCGCAAAGGCAATTGAAAAGGGCAGGTTTATTACCTGCCCTTTTGTTTTCCATTTAGCAAAATTTGATGAATACTTATTCACCTGATTATTCAATAATTATCCCTGCTTACAATGAAGCGGCTTTTTTAGGCAGAACTCTTGAGTCCGCAGCAAATGCGCAGATTTGTTTCCCTAATCGCATCGGCGAAATTATTGTCGTTGATAACAATTCAACCGATGAAACCGCTCAAATAGCAAAATCTTTCGGCGCAACAGTTATCTTCGAGCCGGTAAACCAGATTTCAAAAGCCAGGAACCGAGGCGCAGAAGCGGCAAAAGGCAAATACCTGATTTTTCTCGATGCCGATACTCTTTTGTCAGAACGGCTTTTGGGAAAAACACTGGAGATGCTCGATTCTGGCAAAATCGCCGGCGGAGGTACCGTCGTTGACGACGCTCAGGTAAAACTTTTAAGAGAAAAATTCCTGATTTGGTTCTGGAATTTCATCTCACGTTTTAGAAACCTTGCCGCGGGTTTGTATTTATTCTGTTTAAGGCGGGCCTGGCAGGATATAGGCGGTTTTGACGAAACCGTTTACATCGCCGAGGAACTGATTTTCTCCAAGCATCTCAAAAAGTGGGCGAAAAAACATAATATGAAATTTTGCATTCTCGATATTCCCATACAAACCTCCTGGCGAAAATATGAATGGTTCAGTTATAAAACAATCGTATTCAGTCTCGTTCTTGGCTGGTTTTTTAAAAAGAACAAAGAGAAATGCCATCTGTGGTACGAACGAAACATTGTCCAAAAGCCCAATCAATAGTTGTTTGAATAATTGGGTGTTTTAATAATTTAGCATTTCTGTTATAATCCTGTCCTGTTCTAACTTTAGAAATTAGGTTTTTGGATTTAAATAAAAATGGCATTACCTGTTGTCGCAATTATTGGTCGTCCGAATGTAGGCAAAAGCTCGCTTTTTAACGCAATAGCAGGCGAAATGATAAGTATTGTTGAGCCGACTGCCGGCGTTACAAGGGACCGCGTCAGTGCGATAATCGAAAGAAACGACCGCTATTTTGAACTTATCGATACCGGCGGCTACGGCATTGTCGATTCCGACCAGCTCAAGGAACATATCGAACACCAGATAAAACAGGCAATCAGTTTAGCAGACCTCGTTCTTTTTGTGGTTGACATTCGTGACGGCCTGACATCGCTGGACAAAGAGATTGCCCGCTTATTGCGGAAGAATGATTTAAATATTATTCTCGTAGCGAACAAAGCTGACGAGGTGAAAATGTTTCCCTCCGCCGCTGACTTCGCAAGGCTCGGCTTCGGCCACGCCCTTTGCGTCTCGGCGACAAACAACCTGAACAAACAGATTCTTGTTGAAAAAATAACCGAACTGCTCAATGACACTACCGGCGAAAAACCGCAGGATGTCGAAATGCGTATCGCGATAGTCGGCAAGCGAAACGCCGGCAAAAGTACGCTCACTAATGCAATCGCCGGACAGGATCGCGTAATTGTTAGCGAGATTCCCGGCACAACCCGTGATGCGGTGGACGTCCGCTTTGAAAAGGACGGCAAAACTTTTATTGTTATCGACACGGCAGGTGTACGCAAAAAAAGCAGTCTTGCCAACAGTATAGAATTTTACAGCTATGTAAGGGCGACAAGATCCATCAGCAAGGCGGATATTGTATTTCTTCTGATTGACGCGGCCGAGCCGATATCGCAGGTTGACAAAAAACTTACCGCTTTTATTTCCTCCGAATACAAGGCCTGTATTATCGTCGTGAACAAATGGGACCTCGCAAAGGATAAGGCTTCGACCGACGATTACGTCAAATATATTGGCAAAACACTGCCGCAGTTGAGTTATGCCCCCATAGCTTTTATCACCGCTACTGAAGGCAAAAATATTCAATCGCTGCTTGATTTGGCCACTGAGCTTTACAAACAGGCGACTACAAAAATTTCCACGCCGCGGCTGAACGATGCGATTGAGCAGGTAAGCGCCGAGCGTCTGGGCGGAAAGACAAAATCATCCCAGTTTCCTAAAATATTTTATGCGACGCAGGTTGCGATAAAGCCGGCTACGATAATTTTGTTTGTCAATAAGACCGAACTCTTCGATGAAAATTACAGGCGGTTTCTCATTGGCAGGCTCCGCGACAATCTCGGCTTTGCCGAAGTGCCGATAAGGCTTCTTGTTCGTTCCAGAAGAAAAGATTCTGATTGAAAATTATTATGGAAAAGAACCAGAAAAGCGGGGCTGGGCCACTAATAATTAACAGCTAAAAAATACGGTTTTTTTCTATTTTTGCCTCAAAAGTTACCCCTGTTTTTTGTCGATAAAACCGGATAAGCCTCTAATAGGACAGGTTTACGCCCTATAATCTGAACATTTTTCAGGGCAGAGCATATAAGAATAGGTAAAAATGCTCGAAACAGTGATTTTTGAATTTTGATTTGTCATTTTTATTTTTTAAATTTGGTTTTTGATATAAAATACCGAATACTGAATATTAGACGCTAAATACCAGATAATGAGGTAATTATGTTTGAACGTTTTACAGATAGAGCAAGAAAAGTAATGGCCCTGGCAAATCAGGAGGCCCAGCGGTTCAACCATGAATATATTGGAACGGAGCACATTCTGCTCGGCCTTGTAAAGGAAGGTTCCGGTGTCGGGGCAAATGTCCTCAAGAACCTTGATGTCGATATTAAGAAACTCCGCCTGGAAGTCGAAAAGCTCGTCAAGAGCGGCCCGGATATGGTTACTATGGGCAAACTCCCCCATACGCCAAGGGCCAAGAAAGTTATCGAATTCGCAATCGAAGAGGCAAGGTCGCTTAATCATAATTACATCGGCACAGAACATTTGCTTTTAGGTCTTCTTCGCGAGACCGAAGGCGTTGCCGCTCAGGTTTTAATGAACCTCGGCCTCAAGCTTGAAGAAGTCCGTCAGGAAGTTCTTAATCTGCTCGGCGCAGGCGTTGAAAACAGTATGCCTTCGCTCGATATGAAAATGGACCCGATGGCGGCCAAAGGACAGCAGAAAAGCCGGACGCCCGCTCTCGATAGTTTCGGCAGAGACCTTACATCTCTTGCCGCTGAAGGCGAACTCGACCCAGTCATCGGCAGAAAAACTGAAATCGAAAGGCTTATCCAGATACTCTGCAGAAGAACCAAGAATAATCCCGTCCTTATCGGCGAAGCAGGCGTGGGAAAAACAGCAATCGTCGAGGGTCTTGCTCAGCTAATCACCGATAAACAGGTTCCCGAAATACTCCGCGACAAAAGAATCGTATCGCTGGACCTGGCGCTGATGGTGGCAGGCACAAAATACAGAGGCCAGTTCGAGGAAAGAATCAAGGCCGTTATCAATGAAGTCAAACGCGCGAAAAATGTCGTGCTCTTTATTGATGAGCTTCACACGCTTGTCGGTGCAGGCGGGGCGGAAGGCGCTATCGACGCCTCCAATGTTTTAAAGCCGGCGTTGAGCCGCGGAGAAGTGCAGTGCATCGGCGCAACGACATTCGATGAATACAGAAAATATGTCGAAAAAGACGCTGCTTTGGAACGCCGGTTCCAGACTATTGTTGTCGAACCTCCGAACAAGGATGAGACGCTCGAGATTCTCAAAGGCCTGCGCGACCGTTATGAAGCCCATCACCGTGTAACTTTCAGCGATGAGGCGCTCAATCAGGCCGTTGAGCTTTCCAGCAGATACATAACAGGCCGATGTCTGCCGGACAAGGCCATAGATGTTATCGACGAATCCGGCGCCTGTGTCAGGCTTAAGAATATGACTGCTCCGCCGAACCTTGCGGAGATAGAAAAGCAGATTGAAAAAATGCAGATGGAAAAAGACGAAGCCGTGAAGAATGCCGACTATGAAAAAGCCGCGTCTCTTCGCGACGAGTGCCAGAAGCTGCTTGATAAAAAGGCCGAAGTACAGCAGCAATGGTACGACCAGAACAAGGAAAGTACCGGTGTCGTTGATACCGAGACTATAGCCGAGGTCGTCAGCAAGATGACCGGCGTGCCGCTTACGCGTCTTGAAAAACACGAGGCGCAAAGACTTCTCGAACTCGAAGGCGAATTGCACAGAAGGGTTGTCAGTCAGGATGAGGCTGTTGCCGCAATCGCGAAATCCGTTCGCAGAAGCCGCAGCGGCTTAAAGGACCCGAACCGTCCGATGGGCTCGTTCATATTCATCGGCCCCAGCGGCGTTGGAAAAACGCTGCTTGCCAGGGCTCTTGCCGAATTTATGTTCGGCGACGAGGACGCTATGGTTCAAATAGATATGAGCGAGTATATGGAAAAGCACAACGTCAGCCGTCTCGTCGGCGCCCCGCCCGGATATGTCGGATACGAAGAAGGCGGCCAATTGACCGAACGAATCAGACGCAGACCTTATGCCGTTCTGCTGCTGGACGAAATAGAAAAGGCTCATTCGGATGTCTATAATATGCTGCTGCAGATTATGGAAGAAGGCAGACTCACCGACAGTTTCGGCAGACATGTCGATTTCAAAAATGTCATTCTGATTATGACCAGCAATATCGGCGCCGACCTTATTAAGAATCAGGCCGGCTTCGGATTCGGCAAACGTACCGCCGAAGCGAATTACGAAAAAATGAAAGATATGCTTCAGAAAGAAGTCGAACGTCACTTCAGGCCGGAATTCCTGAACAGGCTCGACGATGTTATTGTGTTCCATGCACTTACAAAGGACGATTTAACTACTATTGTCGAATATGAACTCAACAAAGTATTTAAGCGTCTGGTCAAGCAGGGCTATCGGCTCGATATCAGCGGCCCAACTAAAGAGTTCCTTATCGAAAAGGGTTATAGTCCTGAATTCGGCGCCCGTCCTCTGCGTCGCGCGATAGAAAGATATATCGAAGACTCACTGAGCGAAAATATACTCAGGGGAGAATTCAAGGGCAAAAATGTCATTAAGATTGACGTGCAGGATGAAAACAGCCTGAAATTCGAAGGTCTCATCGAAGAAAGACCCAAGCCCCAGCCTGTTGCCGCCGCACCGGCACAGTCCACTGAGGGACGCCCAACGGCGGATAGCCATACAGAAGGAACGTAAAAACGAAGATTTCTTCTACAGTCTTTCGTATTTAATGACGGCGCGGTACAGGCCGTTGATTCGAGTGCCTTCAACAACCATCGGCGAATATTTTTCATTTCGCGGCTGAAGCCTTATCATATTATCAGTCTCGAAAAAGACACGCTTGAATGTCGTTTCGTGCGGCGTTGCCAGCCTTACGAAGCAATCATCGCCGCTTCTTACTTCAACTGCAGGCGAAAATATTACGATATCGCCCTGTAAAAATCTCGGCTCCATTGAGTCGCCGATAACTCTTACTCCGAAAGCCTGTGGGTCGTCGATGTCCGGGCATCGCACATAATCGTCGGCAAAGCCGGCAGGGTACTGGAGGTCGTCAAAATCGACAGGGTAACCGGCGGCGACGCGATTTATAATCGGTATCAATCTGCCGGGCTCGGTTTTGGAAATGCGGTCGTCGATTTGCAAATCATTCTTGGCCAGCATGTCGTTGATTTCGGTGCCTTTAACTTTTTTGTCAACCAGGTTCCGCACCAGTTTTCGCCACCGCTGATTTTCCGATTCATAAGCTTCAAACTGCTGACGCACATCGGCGGGCATCCTGTCAAGATTAGCGGTATGCCGAAGTGTGCCGGGAGCAAACTGTAAAGCTTCTTCGAGTCCGCGAAGCAGCTTGTCGCCGGGCGGGTTTTTTACCTTGCCCGTTTCAATTGTGGAAAGGTAGGGCTTTGAAAAGCCCGTTTTTGCGCTAACTTCGTCGAGGGTTATATTTAGTTCGTGCCGTCTTTTTCTGATTGTTTGGCCTAAAGACATTTTTGCTCCTTTAAAAACATTATAGATAAATTTGTTCTTCAATTATATAACTTATTATAATTATTTGCAAATCCTTTTATTATTTCAACATAAATTTTGTTAAAAACCAGACTTATCTCAAAAAACTTGACAATTGGCTTATAAACAAGGTTTAATAGCTGACACTGCTAAGCAGGGCGATTAGCTCAGCTGGTTAGAGCGCACGGATCACACCCGTGAGGTCACAGGTTCGAATCCTGTATCGCCCATTTTTGCCTGTGGGCAAAAATAGAGCAGGTGAACAGTAGAACAGATGAACAGGTGATACGAAACCGGCTTGTGCTGAAATTTGTAATAAGATTACAGCAGTAGTCAGTTCACCTGCGGTCTCCTGTTCTCCTTAAGGAGTCCCAGGGACAACTGTCAACTGTTCAGAGAAGAAAGACTGTAATGTCATTTATGTTTGAAAATCTTGAAGTTTATCAGAAGGCAGTTAATTTTGCTGATAAAATTATGCAGATAACCACGGCTTTCCCGAGAGGATATTACTATCTATTGGATCAGTTGAACAGGGCGGCACTTTCCATTTCTACTAACCTTGCTGAAGGAAACGGGCGTTTTACAAAAGCCGACCGAAAAAACTTTTTCATAATCGCTCGCGGCTCCGTTCAGGAATGTGTTCCATTGCTCCAGTTAGCTCACAGGAGAGGATTGATTAACAAAGAAACACACAATAATTTTCGTGAAGAATTGGAAATTATTGCTAAAATGATTAGCGGCCTGATTAAGGGTATCGATAAACGCAGTGTATAGATTAGAGCAGGAATAGTTCAACTGCTCTCCTGTCTACTGTTCGACTGTTCTATTTGCGCCCGTAGCTCAATTGGATAGAGTCACGGACTTCGAATCCGAAGGTTGCAGGTTCGAGTCCTGCCGGGCGCATTTTGAATCCCGATTTATCGGGATTCAAATAGAGCAGGTGAACAGTGGAACAGACAAACAGTTAATACGAAACTTGTTTTCGCCCGTATTTGATAATAGAACTATAACAGCATTCAGTTCACCTGCGGTCTACTGCTCAACTGTTCTACTGTTCAAAAGATTAACCAAATGACAATTACTGATAAAATTGAAATTCCACAAACTGAAATTATCTTCAAGGCCAGCCGGAGTTCAGGCCCCGGCGGGCAGAATGTAAATAAGCTCAATACTAAAATCAGCGCTGAAATCGACATTCCAAATTGCGGTTTTCTAAAAGCCGAGCAAAAGACAATTGTCCTGAAAAAACTTGCTAATCGATTAACAAAAGACAACAGGCTGATTGTTGAAAGTCAGAAGTTCAGGAGTCAAAAGGCCAATCGCGATTCTGCCGTTGAGAAATTAACTGATATTATCGAAAACGCGTTGAAAAGACCAAAAACAAGAAGACCAACGAGACCCACCAGAACGGCTGTTGAAAAAAGACTCAAATCCAAAAAAATGAAAAGTCAGTTAAAACAGCAAAGAAGAAAAATAGAAGACTGACCTGCTTAGAATGTTATTCTGAAATCCCCATAAGAAGAATTCGGCTCAACCTGTTCTATCTGAACGTTCCTTACCGTAAAGGTTTGTTGTAAATCCTCGATACAGTCGTCGATATCTTCTTCTTCGCCCTGCAGAAGTATCTCGACTTTACCATCAGCGGTATTGCGTACAAAGCCCGTCAGTTCATAGCGCCTGGCTACGCTGTTGGCCGTGAAGCGAAAACCTACGCCCTGAACCTGGCCGCTGAAAAATATATGTTTGGCGACATCAGACATTGCTTTTTCCTTGACGGTAAGTATAATACAAACCGCCTCTTTTGGCAATGTTATCTGTCGAAGGCGTGATTTGTGAAATACTATGAAAATTATTAAAAAACCGACAAGAAGAGAAGAACAGATTTACCAGCTTACGACACTGGTTGCCGGCGGTTTTGCGCTTGGCGATGTGCTGGATAAGCTTTCGCGCGCCGCCGTTGAAATAACCGGTGCTTCGGCCTGCTCGATAAGACTGCTCGATGATGAAACCGGAGAGCTGAAAATGCGCAGCACTTTCGGCCTCAGTGAGGAATACAGGAACAAAGGTCCCGTTACGAAAGAGGACCCTGTTATAACAGCGGCCTTTGCCGGCGAAGCGGTAATTATTGATGATATGCGGAGCGACCCGCGGATAAGATATCCTCAGGCTTCGGCCAAGGAAGGCATTGTAAGTCAGCTGACTGTTACGATGCAGTTTAAGAATAAGCCGGTAGGCGTGCTGAGATTATACAGGCCCCGGCCGGGCGGATTCACCGAGGATGACATTGCGCTGGTAAGGTCAGTGGCGTCTCAATGTGCCGTCGCTATTATAAACGCCAAATATTACGCAAGGGCGATTCAGGGCGAACAGGTTGCTCAGCAGGTAAGGTTGGCCGGCATTATTCAAAGGAGAATGATACCCGAATCTGCGCCTAAAATGCATGGACTCGATATCGCCGCCGTATATAAACCCTGCTTCGGCGTCGGCGGAGACCTCTATGATTTTATTAAGCTCGATAGCGACAATCTTGCCATAGCCATAGCGGACGTTATCGGCAAAGGCATCCCGGCTGCGCTTATGATGAGTTCTTTCAGAGGTATGATAAGGGCTTATGCTGACGGCGGGCATAAAAGGCATACTATGGCGGAAATCATCCGAAAGCTCAATAATACCGCCTGCGATGAGTGCAGGGACGGAGAATTTATTACGCTATTTTATGCGATTATCAATATAAAAGATATGAGTATGACATACTGCAACTGCGGCCATGAACCTTCGCTGCTCTGGCGGGGCGGCAAAATCCGTGAACTCAAAAAAGGCGGTCTGGTTCTCGGCGTTACAAAAGAAACTGAATATGAAATCGAAAAAATAGAACTCAAACACGATGACAGGATGCTGTTTTATACCGACGGCCTGATTGACGCGGTTAATTTCGACGGAAAAATGTGGGGCATAAACAATCTGTATAAAACATTCAAACAGTGTGCGACAGGCACGGCTCGTGAAATTGTGAATAATATTCTTACCTTGCGCAGAAGGTTTATCGGCCTTGCCAGCCAGACGGACGATACAAGCATTGTAGCAATCAGAGTCTCGGACAAAAATGGCTGAACTTGTAATAACCATTGATGGCCCTGCCGGCAGCGGGAAAAGCTCGACGGCAAAACTTCTTGCCGCAAGGCTTGGAGCGGCGTTTATCGACACCGGCGCGATATACCGTGCGGCCACACTTGCCGCGATGCAGAATCGCTGCGACCTTAATGATGTGGCTCAACTCGAGAAAATTATCGACAGTACCGATTTCAAATTCGAAATTAAAGACGGCCGAATGTCCGTAAAAATAAATAACAGCGATATTACAGAAAAAATCCGCGACCCGCAGTTAACCGCCAATATTCATTTTATCGCTTCTGTGCCGTCTTTGCGGAGCAGACTTGTAAAAATGCAGAGAGCCTTTGCCGCCGAACACGAAAAAATCGTAGCAGAGGGCAGAGACCAGGGAACAGTCGTTTTTCCGGATGCCGACTTTAAATTTTTTCTCACCGCCGATGCCGCCCAGCGCGCAAAAAGGCGGGCGAAGGAATTAACTGAAAACGGCTATAAAGTCGATTTAAATAATCTGCAGCGGGAAATTGAGAATCGCGACAGACAGGACTCTACAAGAAAAGTCTCGCCGCTGACTCCTGCTGCTGACGCGGTTACTATTGATACGACCAGCCTGACTCTGGAGCAGGTTGTCGATAAAATTCTCGAACGGGTAAAGAAAAATGATTAAAAGATTCCTTAAGTATATCTGGTATTTTATCTGCGGCTGGCCGATCCGGTTCTTTTGTGTTATGTTTTTCAGAATACGGTTCTATGGCATCGAAAATGTTCCAAAGCGTGGAGGTTTTCTTCTGCTTAGCAATCATCAAAGCTTCATCGACCCTATGCTTGTTGTTACGCCGATAAACAGAGTATGTGCCTTCGCCATAAGGGACAGCCTTTTCAGGGTGCCGATATCCGGATGGATGCTTCTTACATACACCAGCATTTCCATAAAAAGAGGTCATGCCGACCTTACCGCGCTAAAGGATTGTATAGAAAAGCTGAAAGCTGGTTACGGTCTTGTTCTTTATCCCGAAGGAACCAGAACAAGCGACGGCAAAATCGGGAAAATAAAACCGGGATTTGGCCTGCTTGCCAGAAAAGCGTCTGTGCCGGTAATCCCTGTTATTATTGACGGTGCCTTCGAATGCTGGCCGAAACATAATATAATGTTTTCGCCGGGAAGAGTTTCCGTCCAGTATGGCAAACCGATACAGCCGGAGGAAATAACTTCTATCGGCGACAGAGAATTTGCCAAATACCTCACCAGTGTTCTCAGGGATATGCAAAAAGAACTGAGATTGAAAATCGGCAGAGAGCCTTTTGATTATCAGGATGACCTGAAATGATTAAAAGAGATATAAATTATATCTGGTATAGCTTGTGGCGGGCGGCCTGCAGGGTATTCTGCAGGATATATTTTGAGCCAAAAGCTTTCAACCTCTCGTACATACCGGAAAAAGGCGGATTCCTGTTATTATCCAACCATCAAAGTTTTCTTGACCCGATGATTAACGCAAATCCGTTAAGGCGTCAGTGCTGCTTTGCCGCCAGAAATACTCTTTTTACAAAACCCGTCTTCGGCACTCTTGTTCGCTCATTTAATGCCATACCGATAAAAAGAGGCCAGGCCGACCTTGCTGCTATGAGGATGTTTGTGGAAAAACTCAAAGACGGTTACGGCCTTGTTCTATATCCTGAAGGCACACGGACCGAAGACGGCAGAATCGCCGAGATAAAACCCGGCTTCGGATTGCTTGCGCGAAAAGCGAATGTTCCCGTCGTGCCGTCTGTCATCGATGGCGCGTATGAATGTTGGCCGAAGCATAAAAAAATATTTTCATCCGGAAAAATATATGTAACTTACGGCCCGCCGATTCCGGCCCGGAAAGTCGCCGAACTGGGCGACAGGGAATTTGCAAAATACATCACTAAAATTCTCAGAGATATGCAGACGGAGCTCAGGCTGCGAGTCGGCAGAAAACCTTTTAATTATGAGGATGTAAATAAATGAATCCCGCACCTTCCCTCTATTCAATTTCCTTCAAACTTATTAAAATCCCATTTTCTAATTGGATATGCGTTCCCCCCAAAAAAATTGTTGAATATTCGGAAGGTGCGGGATGAAAGTTATAGTTGCGCAAAGCTGCGGTTTTTGTCCGGGAGTAAAAAACGCCATAACGATGGCTGAAAAGACTCTTGCCGGAGAGCAAAACGTTTATAGTCTGGGCGAAATCATCCACAATAAAGATGTAGTCAAAAAACTCTCCGCAGCGGGGCTGAAAAGTGTCGAGAAAATCGGGAAAGTAAAATCAGGTACTGTAATCATTCGTTCGCATGGCGCAACCGCCGATCAAATAAGACAAATCAGACAAAAAGGGTTCAAAATCGTTGACGCTACCTGTGTGCTCGTAAAAAGAGTGCAGAAAATCGCGAAACTCCTTCACAGCCAGGGCTACAAAGTGGCGATGATTGGAGACAAAGGTCATCCAGAAGTACGGGCGGTACTTGGCTATGCGCCTGATATCGCGGTTATAGGCAGCAAAAAAGATGTTGCTAAGCTTAGTAAATTCAAGAAGTTAGGAATAATATGCCAAACCACTCAAAGCCCTGAGCATTTTGCGGAAATGATTGCCGCGATAGCCCAAATCAATTTTTCAGAGCTGAAAGTGATTAACACCTTATGTAAAGAAGCCATTAAAAGGCAGAGTTGTGCCGTTCGATTGTGCAAAAAAGTCGATATCATGTTTATTCTCGGGGGTTTACATAGCGCCAACACAAGGAAACTGGCCCAGGTTTGTAAAAAATACAATAAAAAAACCTTTCATTTGCAAAACTGGAAAGAACTTGATAAAAGTATCCTTTCCGGTAATAATGTTGCCGGTATTACGGCTGGAGCTTCTACGCCGCAATGGATTATCGATGATTTTGTCGAGAATCTGCGGAAGTTTGGCCGCGAAAAGAAGAAAAAATAAAAATACAGACATTGCAGTTCAGGGATTTGATACGCATTGGCTACGTAAGGTCAATGCGTTTTTATGTGGCAGTTGCGTTTAAAATGTATGTGGAGGACGCAGCGGCCGATTAATGTACTCCACGAATAGAAAGAAGGTTTTATGGTTGATAGAAATATTGTTAGAAAATTAGGTTTTACCCCCGAGGAGCTCGACAACAAGGTTAACGAACTATTCAGCGCAGATGAGAACGCACTTCTCGCAGAAGCGCTGCAAAAGAAAGTTGACGCATTAACGCCCGGCACGATACTCAAGGGCAGAATCCTCCAGCAGATTGGTAATGATGTGATTCTCGAAATCGGCCTCAAAAGCGAAGGCGTTGTTGATGTTTCCGAATTCGATGACCCGGACGAAATACAGAGCGGCAGAGAGATTGAAGTGCTTCTCGAAGATGTTGATTCAGGTGGTCTCATCATTCTGAGCAAGAGAAAAGCCGACCGAATCAAGGGTTGGGAAAAAATCATCACGACAAAGAAGGAAGGCGACATCGTAACCGGCAGAGTCATACGTCGAATAAAAGGCGGCCTGTTGGTGGATATCGGTGTACCGGTCTTCCTGCCTGCTTCACAGGTCGATATCAGGAAGCCGGGTGATATAAGCAGATTCATCGGTCAGGAAGTTACCTGCGAGGTTCTTAAAATTGATACAGAGAGCAAGAATATTGTCATATCAAGAAGAAGAGTTATCGAACAGCAGCGTTCTGCCGGCAAGGAAAAACTGCTTGCGGAAATCGAAGTTGGTCAGCGCAGAAAAGGCATCGTCAAGAATATTGCCGATTTCGGAGTATTTGTCGACCTCGGCGGAATTGACGGCCTTTTGCATATCTCGGATTTAAGCTGGGGCAGGGTGTCGCATCCGTCGGAAGTCGTCAACCTTGACCAGGAAATCGAATGTGTCGTTATCGGCGTCGATAAGGAAAATGAGAAAGTCTCGCTGGGCCTTAAGCAAAAATCGCCAAGCCCGTGGGAAAATATAGACACCCGTTATCCAATCGGCGTAAAAGTAAAAGGCGCCGTTGTTAATGTAATGAACTACGGCATTTTTATCAGGCTCGAAGAAGGCGTTGAAGGGCTTGTGCACATCAGTGAAATGAGTTGGACGAAAAAAATCAATCATCCCGGCGACCTTTACAAACTCGGCGAACAGATTGAGGTCGTTATTCTCGAAATCAACAAGGACAAACAGGAAATATCGCTCGGCGTTAAACAGCTTGAAAACAATCCATGGGCCGTTGCCTCGCAGAAATATCCGCCGGGCACTATTGTTACTGTCAAGGTAACCAGCCTGACAAATTACGGCGCTTTTGTTGAAATCGAGCCGGGCATCGACGGGCTGATTCACATCTCCGATATAAGCTGGACGAAAAAATACAATCATCCGGGCGAAGCGCTGCAGAAAGATCAGCAGGTCAAGTGTGTTGTTATGGAAGTCGATGAGGAAAAACAAAGAATATCTCTCGGCGTAAAGCAGCTTTCAGAAGACCCGTGGCTGCATGCAATACCGGAAAAATATCTGCCGGGCCAGATTGTTAAAGGAGTTGTAACAAAGATAACCAACTTCGGCGTCTTTGTGGAACTCGAATCAGACCTCGAAGGACTCCTGCATATATCGGAAATAGCCGACCACAAGATTGACAATCCGCAGGACGTCGTAAAACCGCAGCAGGAAGTCGAAGTGAAAATCCTCAGAGTTGACAGCGACTCAAGGAAAATTGGGCTTTCAATGCGGAGAGTTAAATGGGCCGAAGAAGACCAGAAGCAAACGGTTGAGAAAACTCAAACTCAACCGCAGCCCGCCGCCCAGCAGACAAGAAGAGGCGGCCTTGAAGGCGATGGCCTTATGATTCCTCAATTGGACGAACTGCTGAAAGAAGAACCCAAAGCAGAAGAGCCCAAAGATGACACCGAAAAAACAGAGTAAAAAAGCAGGCATATAAAAGCTTCAAAAGGTCGTCCCGATTTATCAGGACGGCCTTTTTTGTTTCTTAACAGGCACTCACTTTTAGACGATATTAGCTTTAGTAAAGATAACTACAGCCAAGGTCCCATAAAAGGAGTTAACAAATGACTGTTTTTGATACGACAATAAAAGATTATCTGTCTGAAATCGATGAATCGCCGCTGCTTAGCTGGGAACAGGAATGCGAACTGGCGGAAAGGATAATTGAAGATGATGACCCTGAAGCGCGGGACCATCTGGTCAGGAGCAATCTGAGGCTGGTAGTCAGTATCGCCAAAAGATTTGCCACGGGCAGAATGTCCCTTGGCGACCTTATAGAGGAAGGCAATCTTGGCCTCATTCGTGCGGTCGATACATTTGACCCCTCTGTCGGTGTACGGTTCAGCACTTACGCAGCGTGGTGGATTAAGCAAACCATTAAACGCGCGCTTCTGCTCGACTGCGGCCCGATATCGGTGCCGACATATATGGTCGAACTGGTCAATCAATATAAACACGCTGTCGCGGACTTACATGCAAAACTGGCTGATGTGCCGACAGTTGCGCAAATAGCCGAAGAAATGAAACTGCCTGTCAAAAAAATAATAGCCATAAAGGAAATTGCCGATTCCGTTAATACCTCATTGGATACGGAATCTGACCAGACGAATCAAACCTTCCAGGACTCAATGCCTAAAGTTTCAAATCATCTGCCGGAAGATGACCTTACAAATTCCGAAGAACTCAAAAAGATTGTCAGTATGCTCGAGAAGCTGGACTCCAGGCAGGCCGAGGTGCTCAAATTGCGTTTCGGCATCGAGGGCAGAGAACCGTTGACTTTGAAGCAGATAGGTGTTAAACTTAGTCTTACTCGTGAGAGGGTAAGGCAGATTCAGCAGGAAGCTCTTAAGGCCCTCAACGAAATGATGACTGGCGATTAAACGGTATTTCTTGAGGCGAAAAGTGAATCTTGAAAAACATATTAGGTCTATCCCGGATTGGCCCAAAAAGGGTATTCTCTTTTTCGATATTACCACGCTTTTAGCCGACAAAGACGCCTTTGCCGCAGCCGTCAAAGCCATATCAGACAAATACAGAAACAAAAAAATAGATTATGTCGCTGCTGTTGAGGCAAGAGGATTCATCTTTGGCGCAGCCGTCGCGGCAGGTCTCGGAACCGGCTTTGTGCCTATCCGCAAAAAAGGTAAACTCCCTTATAAAACAGAATCCGTTACTTATGATCTCGAATACGGCAAAGATACGCTTGAGGTTCACATTGATGCGGTAAAAAAAGGCTCGAAAATTCTGATGGTCGATGACTTGCTCGCGACCGGCGGAACTATGGCCGCCGCCTGCAAACTCATTGAGAAAATCGGCGGAAAAATTGAAGGTGTTGCTTTTCTGATTGAGCTAAAAGAACTTAACGGCAGAAAAAAAATCGAAAATTATAATATCTCGACCGAAATCGTTTATTAAAATCGTCTATTGTTGTTTAGCCGTCGCCGGTACGGCGATGAGTTGTATTTATGCAAAAAATTGAAGTTAAAATCCCATCTTGCCCTAAAAGCAGCTACACGATAGCTATTGGCGCTGAATTTCTGTCAACTGTGCTTTCGAAAATTAAAAAACTTCTGCCGGGCAAAGAGCTTTTCCTGATTACTGATTCTAACATCGCGAAAACAAAACACCTTAAAACTTTGCTCGGCAAACAAAATATGCCGCGATTTATAATTACACCGGCCGGCGAAAAATCGAAAAATATAAGCACCGTTACGAAAATCATTGAGACGATGGAAAAAAAATCGCTCGGCAGAGATTGTGCTGTAATCGCGCTTGGCGGCGGAACTGTCGGCGATATCGCCGGCTTTGTAGCCGCTATCTATAAACGGGGAGTGCCCGTAATTCAGATACCGACAACCACAGTCGCACAGGCGGATTCCTCCATTGGCGGAAAGACAGGCGTCGATTCGTCAATCAGTAAAAACGCGTTCGGCATATTTAAAAACCCCGCCGCCGTTTTTATCGATGTCGGCACATTAAAAACTCTCGATAAAAAACAGTTTAATACCGGCCTTGTCGAATCCATCAAGCATGCTCTTATAGCGGATAAAGATTATTTCGCTTATCTGCAAAAAAATCTTGAGAGTATTATTACAAGAAAATATAAACCCCTTGAATATATCGCTATGGAAAACTGCCGCATAAAGACCGATGTCGTCGAGCAGGACCCTTATGAAAAAAACAGAAGAAGAATTTTGAATTACGGCCATACAATCGGCCACGCGGTCGAATCGGCAAGCAATTATAAAATTCTGCACGGCCAGGCCGTCGCGATTGGAATTATCGCGGCAAACATTATCGAGCAAAAACTCGGCCTCGGCGGCAAAGAAAGACTTGCCGAGCTGAAGAAACTATTCGGCAGATTAAATATCAGCCTCAAAATTCCCAAAACAATCACCAAACGGCAAATTTTTGATATAATCGGCAGAGATAAAAAAGCTATACAGAAATGGCCGCGTTTTGTACTCCTGGAGAAAACAGGGAAAGTATTGTGTAAAAACGGCCGGTTCGCCCATCAGGTAGAACGTAAAATCGTTGAGGAAACGATTGATATTTTATTAAATAAAATTGTTTAGCCGTTGTCGGTACGACAACGAGTATTTTTTTAAGGAAACAAAAAATGTTCAGAGAAAAGATTAAGGTTCTCGACTGTACCATCAGGGATGGCGGTTTGATTAATAATCATTATTTCACGGATGAATTCGTCCGCGCCGCATATAAAGCCCTTTCGGAAGCGGGAATAGACTATATGGAAATGGGTTATCGTTCCAGCAAAGTTCTTTCGCCCGAAACTAATTATGGCCCGTGGAAATATTGCGACGACGATAAGATATGCCGGATTATCGATGGCATTGAATCGAATACTAAAATCTCGATTATGGTCGATGCTCATCGTGTCAAAGAACAGCAGTTCCAGCCTAAAGATAAAAGCCCCGTCGATATGATTCGCGTCGCGACGTATGTCAAGGATATTGACAAAGCCATCGCGATGCTCAATATCGCTCACGACCTCGGCTATGAAACTACCGTCAATATAATGGCGGCGTCCATTGAGATTGAAAAGGACCTTCTCGAAGCGCTCGACCAGCTTGCAAAAACTCCTGTGCAGGTTGTCTATGTTGTTGACAGCTACGGGTATTTCTATTGTGAGCAGATTGAATATATGGTCAAGCTCTATCGTCAGCATCTGCCTGCAAACAAGGAAATCGGTATTCATTGTCATAACAATCAGCAGCTCGCGTTTGCAAATACGATTGAGGCGATTATTCATAACGCCAATTACGTTGACGCATCGCTTTACGGTATCGGCAGAGGCGCCGGCAATTGTGCGCTTGAGCTGATTATGGGTTTTCTGAAGAATCCCAAATTCAGCCTGACGCCGATTTTGAAAGTTATAGAGGATTATATGATTCCTATGCGGCAGGAGCTTGAATGGGGATATTTAATTCCGTTTATGGTTACCGGCATACTTAACAGGCATCCGGAATCGGCTATCAGTTTCCGCAAAACACCGGACAAGGACAAATACGCAGAGTTCTATGAGAAAGTCAGGGATTCGCTCGATACTTTATAATTTTTCAGAGCCCTGAGCGTAAGCGATGGGTAATTTAGCGCATCAAAAAAGGGTTCAGATTGAACCCTTTTTCGTTTCACCGGATTATCAAATCTTCTTCCTGCGTAGTATTATACAAATACTATATGCCTTCCTCAAGGGAAAAACAGTGGTCCGATAAATTTTAATGCTCCGACTTGAAAATTGACACAAGTTCAATTTAATCAGCACTTTAAGTAAAATAGCTTGCAAAAATGGGTGTTTTTCTATAGAATCAGCCGGTTTTTAAGGCCTGTTGAAACCTATGTTTGATTCACTAACAGAAAAATTTAATAATGTTTTCCGTGCGATAACCAATCGCGGCAGGATAACCGAAGCGAACATCTCGGACGCTATGAACGATGTCCGTAAGGCTCTGCTTGAGGCGGATGTCAATTATCACGTCGCCAAGCAGTTCTGCAAGGATGTCCGGCAGGCCGCAATTGGCGCAGAAGTCCTAAAAGCTCTGCATCCCGGCCAGGTTTTTGTAAAAATCGTCAATGACGAGTTGACAAAACTTATGGGGCCGGAAGATTCGAAGATTTATTTTGTTTCGCCGGGCCCTACAGTTGTTCTTCTTGCCGGTCTTCAGGGCAGTGGAAAAACCACAACGGCAGGCAAACTCGGAAAATATATCGTCTCAAAAGGCAAAAAAACTCTCCTTGTTGCCGATGACCTTCAAAGGCCGGCAGCCATCGACCAGCTTGTCGTCCTCGGCCAGCAGTTGAACATAGATGTTTACAGCGAGCAGGGTTCTAAAGATGCCGTAAAAGTCGCCAAAAACGCCTTAAACCATGCAAAAACCAATGGTTATGACGTGATTATTCTCGATACCGCCGGCAGATTACATATTGATGAAGATATGATGACCGAGGTTGCCAACGTCGCAAAGGCAACAAGTCCTCATCAGATTTATCTGGTTTGCGATGCGATGACCGGCCAGGATGCCGTCAACAGCGCAAAGGAATTCAACGAAAGACTCGAACTTGACGGCGTAATCCTGACAAAACTCGATGGCGACGCAAGAGGCGGAGCAGCCCTGAGTGTAAAAGCCGTTACCGGCAAACCAATTAAATTTATTGGTGTCGGCGAAAAATTAGACAAACTCGAAGAATTTCACCCCGACCGTATGGCCAGCCGAATCCTCGGAATGGGCGATGTTGTTACCCTTGTCGAACGTGCCCAAGAACAGTTTGACGCCGCGGAATCTGCGAAAATGCAGCAAAAAATGGCAAAAGGCACGTTTGGCTTCGATGATTTCCTAAAGCAGATGCAAACTGTCCGGAAAATGGGCGGAATGGCTGATATGCTCAAAATGCTGCCCGGAATGGGCAGTAAAATGGCGGGTATGGACATCGATGACAAAGAAATGGTAAAAATAGAAGCAATAATTCACTCAATGACACTTGAGGAAAGAAAAAAACCCGATATAATCAACCCCTCGCGCAGGAGGCGCATTGCCGCAGGTTCAGGGACAGACCAGTACGATGTATCCGGTATGATAAAGACTTTCGAGCGCAGCCGGGATATGCTTAAGGCTCTTTCTGGCGGTGCTTTAGGCGGATTCAAAAGCCTTTTGAGCGGCGGGGGAATGGACGCCATCGGAAGTATGATGAGCCAGGGACGCAAGATTAAACAGCGCTCAAGACGTAAACAGAAAATTGTAAGAAAAGGTAAAATAAAATACCGATAGATAGCGGCTGTCATTCCGAGCGGAGCGAAGCGCAGTCGAGGAATCCGGCGTAAGCCGTCCTGAGCGAAGCCGAAGGATCTAAAAGATTTCTCCGCTTCGGTCGAAATGACATTGAACAATATTAAATTATCTCTGCAGCAGTTTCTTGAAAAAGTCGCTCTAAAAACAGACGACAGTTTTGGAAAACAGTTCAGAGGTTTTTTCGCTGATAACAAAGGTTCCGCCGAGTTGGCGATGCTCGTAAGCCCGTCAAAAGACGAAGCAGAGCAATTGCGAAAAGCCGTTGCGATAATGACGGCCGACGAAAAGAAAAATGCGGATAAGCTGACTGACGAGCAGGTCCGAAGAATCGCGCAGGATGCGGGTATTGATTTAGGAATATTTTCAATATTTATAAATGGCTATGCCCTATATTGCAAAAATGTTAAGTGATTTAGAAATTTTAAATTTTAAATTTTTAAATATTAAATCTTTGTAACCTGTTTCTTCCTGACGATGTGTCGGGAGGAATATTAATTATATACCGAAAGGAAAAGTTATGGCAGTAAAATTAAGACTTATGAGAATGGGGCGCAGGCACAAGCCGTTCTTCCGCCTCAACGCCATCGAATCGCGAAACCCGCGCGATGGCAGAATCCTCGAAAAGCTCGGCCACTATGACCCGATTGAAAAAGACGCGGCAAAGCAGCTTGTCCTCAACAAAGAAAGAATAGAGTACTGGATTGGCACAGGCGCCGTACCGAGCGATACCGTCGCGGAACTAATCGCGAGAATCGGTATTGTCAGCAAGCACTACAAGCAAAATCAGGCTCGCAAGAAAAAAGCAAGACAGATTGCCAAGAAGAAAGGCTTGCTTTACGATAATACACAGAGAACTCAGGCTAAGAAAATTACTGACAAAGCCGAAGCAGAAGCGAAAGCAAAAGCCGACGCTGCAGCGAAAGCCAAGGCAGATGCTGACGCAAAGGTCAAGGCCGATGCTGACGCAAAAGCTAAAGCTGAAGCCGACGCAAAAGCCAAAGCAGATGCTGACGCAAAGGCCAAGGCCGATGCCGCGGCAGAGCCGAAGGCTTCTTAGTTTAAAGTAAAAAGTGATGAGAATAGATGTTCTTACGCTTTTTCCGGAAATGTTTGCCTCGCCGCTGGATTTTTCGATAGTCAAGCGTGCTCAGCAGCGGGGATTGGTGCATATAGCTCTTTCAAATATAAGAGATTTCGCTAAAAACAATTATAAGAAGGTCGATGACACCCCTTACGGCGGTGGAGCCGGGATGGTTTTGATGTGCCAGCCTGTTTTTGATTGTCTCGAACATGTTCGACAACAGGACGCAAATCCCGGACGCGTTATTTTACTGACGCCGCAGGGCAGAAAATTCGACCAGCCCCTTGCTAAAGAACTTGCAGCGGAAGAAAGAGTTATTCTCATCGCGGGCCATTATGAAGGCTTCGACGAAAGAATAAGAATCGGTACAGGTGCTGAGGAAGTCTCAATCGGCGATTATGTCCTCAGCGGCGGAGAATTGGCCGCGATGGTGATAATCGATAGCGTAGTAAGGCTTCTGCCGGGTGCTCTTGGCGATGAAGACTCGGCGGCAAATGATTCGTTTAGTGACGGCCTTCTTGAGTATCCCCAATATACAAGGCCGGAAGAGTTTAAAGGGATGAAAGTGCCGGACGTTCTGCTCAGCGGCAATCATGCCCAGATTGATAAATGGCGAAAACAGCAGGCTCTCGAAAAAACAAAAAAACAAAGACCTGACCTGCTGAAATAAATTGAGATTGAAAATTTAAAATTAGGAGTTAAACAAGTGAAAACTGAATTACTTGATTCGGTAGAAAAGAAAAGTATTAAGGCCAAGCTTCCGTACTTTGAAGTGGGCGATACGGTTGACGTACATTGCAAAATAGTTGAAGGTGAAAAAACACGCACGCAGATTTTTGCAGGTGTTGTAATCGCTCGAAGCGGTCGTGGAATAAATCAAACCTTTACTGTCAGACGAATCGTGGACGATGAAGGCGTCGAAAGAATCTTCCCGTTGCATTCGCCCAATGTCGTCGATGTCAAACCCGTAAGAAGCGGCAAAGCCAGAAGGGCAAAGCTTTATTACCTCAGAGACCGCAGCGGAAAAGGCGTTAAACTTTCACAGAGAAGAACGGAACATACCGCCAGCTCGTAATGAATTGTGTTTCTTTTCGGAAACAAACAGAAGAAACTTCGTTCTGCACCCCGTCTGCTTGGCAGATGGGGCCAGGAGCAGTGCGAGAAATTTCTAAAAAAGAATGGTTATAAAACTCTAACGAAAAATTATTCCTGCAGAACCGGCGAAATAGACCTTGTTATGACCGCCGGCGACGGCACAGTGGTCTTTGTCGAAGTCAAGACAAGAGCAAACGAAGATTTCGCCGATGCCGAAGCAGCGGTTACATCTGCCAAAAAACACAGAATGAAAACAGCGGCAAATCTCTTCATAAGAAAACACAAACTTGATGATGTCCCTTTGCGATTTGACGTGGTTATAGTGATGGCCGATGAAAAAGGTAAAGCGAAGATAAGGCATTATGAAAATGCCTTTTAATGAAAAAATGAAACTTATCGACACACATTCGCATCTGACTTATGAGGGATTGATACAATCTCTCGATGATGTTCTGCAAAGAAGTTCTACTGCCGGCGTAACAAAATGGATTTCTGTAGGAACCGACGCCGAACATAATGGAAAAGTTATCGCCATTGCGGACAAATATGAAAATCTTTATGCCGCCCTCGGTATTCATCCTCATCACGCCTCGGAGTATCAGAGGCAGGATTTACAGCGGCTCATCGAACTTACAAAACACACGAAAGTTGTAGCTCTCGGCGAAACGGGTCTGGATTTTCATTATAACTTTTCTAAACAGGATGCTCAGAAAGAGCTTTTCAGAAGTTTTCTTGAAATTGCCGCCCAAACAAAACTGCCGGTCATTATTCACAGCAGGGACGCCTTTGACGAGACAATGGAAATTATCGACAGATTCGCGGACAAGGAAACAAAAATTGTTTTTCATTGCTGGTCCGGCACAGTTGAGCAGACAAGAGTCGTTCTCGACAGGGGGTTTTACATTTCGTTTACCGGCGTTATTACATTCAAAAACGCTCAACAGGCAAGAGAGGTTGTAAAAGTTGTTCCAATTGAAAGGATGATGATTGAAACAGACTGTCCCTTTATGTCGCCTGAGCCGATGCGAAGACAGAAGGTCAACGAACCGGCTCTTTTAGTTCATACCGCCGCCCGGATTGCCGAGATCAAAGGCACGGACATAGAAACCCTGGCGGAAAAATTAACTGCGACAACAAAAGGTTTTTTCAATCTCAGTTAACCGCGCAAATCGTACTGCTTACAGTTTATGTTTCACGCGATACAGAGCGTTGCCTTTATTAGCCAGATATTCTAAAGTTCCATCTGCTCGGAACGCTGGTCCGCCCTTGATAATTCCGCCGAACTCCGGCCCTGTTTTGCCGTCAACAACCATAAACCACCTTTGGTTTTTATTTGCTCCATAGGCCAATTTTTTGCCGTCGGAACTGAAAACGATCGAGCCTTTGATAATTCCGTCGAGTGTTGCCCCGGCCTGGCCGTCGATTACCATAAACCACTTATCGCCTTGTTTTGCTCCATAAGCTATTCGTTTGCCGGTGGAACTGAAAACAGGTGTGCTTTCGAGAATTCCATCGTATTCCAACTCTGCTTGGCCGTCGATAACCACGAATTGTTTTTTGCCATTTTGTGCTACGTATGCCAGCCGTTTGCCGTCGGAACTAAAAATCGGCTTGTCAATACCGTCAAATTCAGGTCCGGTCTGACCATCGACAACTATAGACCATTTATTTCCCGTCTTAGCCTTATAGGCTGTTTTTTTGCTGTCAGGGCTGAAAACAAGTTGGCCGACAATATCAAATTCCGGCCCTATTTTGCCGTCAATAACTACGACCCATTTTTCGCCTTTTTTTGCTCCATAAGCTATTCTTTTGCTATCAGCGCTGAAAACGAGAGCTTTCTGGCCGATTCCCTCGAACTCCGGTCCTGCTATGTTGTCGGCAACTACAACCCACTTTTCGCCTTTCTTTGCTGTATAAGCTATTCTTTTGCCATCTGCGCTGAAAACCGGAACATCGGAACCGTCAAATTCCGGTCCAGTCTTATTATCAACAACCACGGACCACTTCAGGTCTTTCTTTCCTACATAAGCCGACCGTTCGCCGCCGCGGCTGAAAATCGGTGTGCTTATCCCATCGAATTCTGGTCCGGCCTGGCCGTTGGTAACCACAAGCCATTTCTTGCCGTTTTTTGCTCCATAGGCAATTTGTTTGCTGTCAGGGCTGAAAACAGGCATATCGATAGCGTCGAAAGCCGGTCCGGTTTTGTCGTCGATAGCGACAAACCACTTCTCGCCTTTTTTAACGCCGCAGGCTACTTGCTTGCCGTCAGGACTGAAAACGAGTGTGCCCTTGCCGATTCCATTAACATCTGAGCCCGGCTGGCCGTCAACAACCACGAATTTTTTATCATTCTTCTGTGCTCCATAAGCTGCTCGCCTGCCGTCGGGGCTGAAAACAACTGAACCCGGAAAGATTTTGTCAAATTCCGGCCCCTCTGTACCATCGACGACAAGAACCATATTTTTTTCTTTTGTTGTTATTATAGCCAGATGGCAGCCGTCACTGCTGGTTATAGTTTCGAGAACCTGAGACGGCACTGTTCCCAAACTTTCCTGAACAACTGTTTGGTCGTCTAATTTAGGCATATTAGGCTCTGCTGCCCTGCAATTAATCGCCGCCAATCCAATTAACAAAGCCGATACTGCTGTAACTATACGTCTGTTCATGATAATTCTCCTTTATTTAAGTGGTTTTTAGTTATTTTATTTTCTTTCGATATATCGCGGATTGTCCGGATTTGCAACAAGATTTGTTATTTCTATCAGAAATTTTGCAGCGTAATCTTCGCTGACGATTCTGTTATCGGCCGCCAGTCCGAACTCGATAATCTTTTTTATTTCTATATTATTTTGACACACAATGGGGCGTTCTGTTATTTTTCCAATGGAAAGAATGCTGCACTGACCCGGCGACGGTATCGCCAGAAACGAATCTATTCCGAACATTCCCAGTGCCGTTAATGTTATACATGCCCCGGAAAGCTCATCCAGACTTAATTTGTTATTTTTTGCCTTTTCAATAAGTTCGGCGCTTGCCCGTGCGATATCCATCAGGCTTTTCTTGTTTGCGTTTTTTATTACTGGCACAACCAGTCCTTTGGGAGCGGCTACCGCAAGACCTATATTTGCTGTTTCGGTTACTTCGATATGGTCGTCCCTGAAAATTCCCGACATCATCGGATATTGTTCTATCGCCATCGCCATCGCGCGGATGATAAAATCATTCATTGAAATTCTTACGCCGAGCTGTTTGCTCATTGGCCTGCGCATCTCGGCGATTTTGCCGACATCCGCCGTTGCCGTCATATAAAAACATGGCTGTGTTTGTTTGGATTCGAGCATACGATTGCCGATGAGTTTTTGTATCCTCGTCAGCGGTATGCGTTTTGTGTCCGTCTCGGACATTGATGCGTCTCTATTCGGCAAGAATTATGGATTTCATTTCGCCAAGATACGAAAGGCCTTCGGTAACAAGTTTCAGCTTTCCATCCGGTTTTATATAAAACGTTGTGGGGATGCCTTTAACGTTGCTGAAAGGCTCCGGCAGATTCCCTTGATATGAAATGACTGTATAATTCATATCTTCGCTTTTGGCCATTGCCTTGACAGTCGCCTCCGGTTCATTCGAAATTGCCAGTATGGCAAGACTGTTACTGTCCATTATGTCCCGCATCGCTTTAATATGCGGAATCTCCTGCAGACAGGGCTGGCACCACGTTGCCCACATAACAACCATAACGGTTTTGCCTTTATAATCAGCAAGGTTGTGTACCTTGCCGGCTATATCGGTTACCTTGAAGTCCGGCATTTGTTTGCCGTAGAAATTTTCCAATATCGGATTCCAGCTTGTTCTTCTGGCTATAACTTCACTGAGAGATTTTGATACAGCGGAGGTTTTGGCTGGGGTTTTGGCGGAGATTTTGGTTTCAGCCGGTTTTTGCGGCTCCTGCGGACTGCTTTTTTTACAGCCGCTTACAACAAGAAGACTTATGAAAATTACTAACAGTGCTTTTTTAATTAATAACTTTTTTATCATAACTTTCTCCGTTTTATTTATTTACAAACAACCCTCGTCCGTTATCAATACCCGTAATAACCGGCCGGAATCGACCGTCTTTTTTCAACTGCTCAAAATTTTCCCCTGTAGCGATAATTGCATCGCCGCCGCGGTAGCGGACATAAATTTCGTTTATATCGCAAATCACAGGGACATCGTGTTTGAAATAGTATATAAATGATGGGTTGACTTTGCAATAAGCAATTACCGGCTTATCGGCAGTTACCCCGGCAGTCTGCATGGCAAAATCGCGGATTACATAATTTCCATCATCTTCATTATCCTGATTTATCCCCGGTTTCGCAGGCAGCCATACGCCAATCCCGATAACTATCAGGACGAGATATACCGCCGGAAAAATTCTGGCGAATTTTCTGTTATAGGATTTATGTACGAATATCATATCGTCGAGAATAATTCCCGCCATCGCCGCCATTGCAGGCATCATCGGCAGAATATAATGCTGCCGTTTCCCGCCGCAAAAACTCATCACCACGACGCCCCCGATAAACCAGAGCCACAGGTAAATAATAGCATCGCGTCTTTCTTCCCATATTTTGTAAAACGGCGCAGCAATCGCAAACGGTATGAACGCCGAAAACGGCAGAAAAAACAAAAACATCACCCCGAAATAATAATAAAATGGTTTCGAACCCGCCGCATATTCGCCAGCCGCTCTGCCGAGAAATTCATTTTTCCAGACGCCCAGCGCTGCCGGCTCTTTCATCAAAACCGCTATCGGCCAGGGCAGTACTATCAGCAAAAACAAGATCACTCCTGCGATGGGCAATAATTTTGGAATAAGTTTCCATTGTTTGGAAATCAGAAAATATATGAATATCGCCGGGATTATCAATGGCAGCGGGGCGGGCCCTTTTGCCAGCATAGCAAGAGCGAAACTTATCCAGAAAATTAATATGAAGTAAATTTGCTTCCTGCGTCCCTGAGTTTTTATCGCCGAATAAAAACTCAGCATTGCGATTGTAACAAAAACCGCCAGTGCCATCTCCGGCCTGCCCGTATGACTGTACCTTATATAGCAAAGTGACGTTGACCAGATAAGAGCCGAAAGTATTCCCGTGCGAAACCCCAGCCAATCTGAAACAAAATAAAAAATCGCAATCGCCGAAACGACCGCCAGTATCGCACTTGGCAGACGCACCGTAAAATCATTAACTTGTCCCGCGGCTTTTGCCGCCGCCGCGACAAGCCAGTACGATAACGGCGTCTTATTCAATCTCGCCTCGCCGTTGAACATCGGCACAATCCAATCACCGCTGGAAATCATATTCCTTGCCGTAACCCCGACGTATGCCTCATGATTGCCGATAGCTCTGCTGCCCAGCCCCCAAAATGCCGTTAATACAGAAATCGCTATTACGATGACAAGAACAATCCCTTTTATTTTTTTTTCATCCATTATATTGAAGAATAATTATTTTATTTAGCCGCTGCCGGTACGGCAGCGTTATTTAATTTAAATTACTTAGTGTCTTAGTGCCTTAGTGGCTACTCCTGATTCATAATTTTTATTATCTGCTGCAAATCGTTGGGGCATTCCACGGGCGGATTGCTGTATTTGCCGCCTTTTTCCTTATGATAATTTACAGTAACGTTGGGGTCCTTAAGGCAGTGCCCCGTCAGCACACAGGCGACCGTTTCATTCGGCTTGATTGTCTTTTCAGCAAGTAAAACCTGCAAGCCCGCTATCGTTGCCGCCGATGCCGGCTCGCAGCCGAGCCCGTATTTTCCTATCAGCGCCTTTGCATCCGTTATCGCCTCGTCGGATACCGCCAGAACAATTCCGTTGCAGACATCGATTGCACGCAGACATTTTTTCAGATTCACAGGCCGCGAAATCTCTATCGCCGATGCGCACGTATGAGGCGAAAACTTTTTCGCCGTAAGTTCAGCGTAAAAATCGCTAATGATTTTATTATCGACCTTGCCGCCGTTCCATTTCAGTTTTCTTTTATTTACAAGCTCAGTCAGCGTATCCGCTCCAGTCGCGTTGATAATCGCCAGCCGCGGCACTTTATTTATAAGGCCGAGTTGTTTAAGTTCGCTGAACGCCTTTCCGAATGCGCTCGAGTTTCCCAGGTTTCCTCCCGGCACGACAATCCAGTCCGGCACATTCCAGCCCAATCCTTCGAGGATACGATACATTATCGTTTTCTGTCCTTCGAGCCGGAACGGATTAAGAGAATTAAGAAGATATAATTTCAATTCGATGCAGACCGCCTGAACCTGTTTCATACAGTCGTCGAAATCGCCGAGTATCTGAATGGTCTTTGCGCCGTAGTCCATCGCCTGGCTTAGTTTTCCAAAAGCTATTCTGCCCGACCCGATGAACACGGTGCATTTCATTTCGCAGTGATGGGCGTAAAGCGCTACCGCCGCGCTTGTATTTCCAGTTGAAGCGCACGCGCAGGATTTCGCGTCAACCATTTTCGCGTGACTGAACGCCGCCGTCATACCATTGTCCTTGAACGAGCCGGACGGATTAAGTCCTTCATATTGAAGATGAAGACTTCCTTTCTTCATTCCGATAAATTCAGCCAGCATATCGTTCTGCTGTAATAGTGTTTGTCCTTCGCCGATGCTTACCTTGAATTTGTCGTCGCAGAAATCCAGCAATTCCCTGAACCGCCATACTCCGGAGAAATCGAGTCTTTCTCTTCGGGTTGACCATCGTTTTGCGAAATCGGCCAGTTTCGCCGGCACTTTGATTTTGTTCCAGTCGTATTGGATATCGAGCAGGTCTCCGCATTTTGGACATTTGAAGAATGATTCGCTGCAGGCAAATTCCGCTCCGCAGCCGGGATTTATGCATTTCTGAATTGCCTTTTCCGCCATTTTTTACTCCGTAAAATTGTTTAACCCCCGGACCTGTGCCGGGGGTCATTTTTCACAGGTTAATCTGCTACGGCAGATTAACCCAAATCTCCTCAAAAATCAAACATTTCATTTATTCGTGTTTAGCCCCGGCAACACTTTGCCGGGGTTCGTCTTTCGCACCTTTTCTCACTCACTTTTCTCCCTTTTCTTACTTTCATACTTTTTGACCGCCGCGGCAATCCTTTTCTGAAATTTTCAATCTTAAATCTTCAATCTTAAATTATTTTTGCCTTTTCCCCTTTTTAATTTTATAATTCCTCCAATTATAAGGAAAGGAGACTTATTATGAACTTAGAAGAACTAAAGCAGTTCACAAAGCAGACCGGCTGGGGTTACCTGGCCACAACGGATGGCAAAATCGTCGGCGTTCGTCCTATGGGCGGCCTTGCATGGAAAGACAACTGTTTATTATGTGCGACCTTTACTCCGTCCGACAAAATTTCTCAGCTTGAAAAAGTTCCTTACGCCGAATATTGTTTTTGTGATGCCACCGGCAAACACGTCCGCGTTGCCGGCCCATGTTCTATTAGTACCGACAATGCCGAAAAGCTTTGGCTCTATAAACAGCTTCCCGAACTGGCCAAATATTTTCCTGACCCAGCCGCGCCGCAGTTTGTCTTAATAAAGATGATGCCGGACAATATCCGTGCTATCTCCGGCACTGATATGAAATACGAGCAGGTAAAAATTTAATGATTGGTACAGAGCCCCGAATGTTAATGAGGTAATTTAAATTGGTTAGCCCTGCCATCATATGGCAGGGTCGTCATTGCCGCCCAAATCATTCACAACGCAACAGAGCCCTGAATGTCGGAGCGAAGCGTAGACCCCCGTGGGTAATTAGGGACAGCCACCTATTTTTAAATTTTGCGTTTCGGTTTTACACTTTGCACTTTAAGTTTTCAGCTAATCGGCTAATCCGTATTGGAAGTTGAATGTTCGACGTTCAATGTTGGAAGTTCATTTATTTTTAAAACTTCCCCGCCGCGTTTTTTCTTTCAAATTTCCAATCTCAAATCTGTAATCTTTCTTTGCTTTAACTTGTCCGCCTATGGCAGAGGCAGATTTGAAATCCTGTTTAGCCGTTGCCGGTACGGCAATGTTCGTTTGCTTTAAGGCAAAATCGCGCAGCGGTAAAAAATTCTCTCCGCCCTCGGCGGTTCTCGAAGCGAAGCGTAGATCCCGACGCATCGGGGCTCAATTCAACATTAAAAACTAAAAATTCTCTTAGTGCCTTTGTGCCTTAGTGGCTATTTATTTTTTCCACGATTTCCGGCAACTCTGCCAATCGCTCGATTTTTATCACATTTTCAGGTATATTTTTCGTTGTATTTATATAGCTTTTTTTTAGCACGGCAATCATATTTGCCTCGAGTGCGCCGGCGATATCTATATTGAGTCTATCGCCGACGAAGAGTATATTTTCCGGTTTGGTTTGCATTTTTTTTGCTCCTTCGAGGAAGATTCTGCCGTCTGGTTTTCTGAATTTGAATTGGTATGAGTAGATTCTGATGGGGAAAAAATCCAGTAGTTCCAGTTGTGTCAGGTGTTTTTCGAGTGTTACGGCGTTTATGAAGGTATTTGAAATTATGCCGAGTTTTATTCCCGCTTGTTTTAGTTTATTGAGTGTCTGTTTTATATCGGATTCTATTTTAGCCAGTTTGCTTAGTGGTTCGTACCAGCACCAGGCGAAATCCTGCCATTGTTGTGGGGTTAGTTTGACTCCTTTTTTCTGTTCGATTTTTTTTAGGATTTCGAGTGAATCGTAATCTCTTTTGACGATATTTGACCATACATTAAAGGAGTGGATTATTATTAGGTGTCTCAGGAGGAACGGTCGGAGTGAGCCTGTTGGCTGCCCTAGTTTTTCAAGGAAGTTATGTGCGAGCTTGCCGCCTTCTTTAAAAAGAGCCACGACATCGACTTTCCCGAAATTTAGGAGGGTTTCGCCGATATCGAATAGTATTGCTTTGATTTTTTGTTCTGCCAAGATTTTTCCTGCCAGGTTAAAGGTTTTCCTGTTAGGTCGATAGTTTTGTCTGTCTGATACGGTTGTTGCCGCGTCAGATCGGCCAAAATATTTGGCCGAGGTGGGAGTCGAACCCACACGCCCAATTACGGGCAGAGGATTTTAAGTCCTCAGCGTCTGCCATTCCGCCACTCGGCCAAGGTTTTGCCTATGGTAGTCGGCAAAGAGGTAAAAGTCAAGGCAACCTCTAAAAATACACCCTGTCATTGCGAACCCAACAAAGCAATCTTGTTTTTGTCCGCTTAGGGATGGCTTACGCCAAATCAATAACAAAGATTGCTTCCCCCGCCTTCGCGGGGGCAGGCTTCCTCGCAATGACATTTTTAGAGATATCCTCAATATAAAGACCGGCGCGGCAGACGCTGAAGGGCGAAAGTGAGTATAATATTAGTACCACACAGATGCCTAAGGATGGAATGATAGGGGCAAGAGTGGGGGTAAATTTTTGTCTCTCGTGTCTCCACCGTAAGGTGTCCTCCGCAAGGAGTCCCCAGGACTGTGGAGTGAAGAGCGAAACGTATCTCGTTTTTACCATGAAGAAATTTAGCCACAGAGCGCACAGAGTTCACAGAGGAATATTGCTTCAACTAAGTTTTTTTATGGCCAGCGTCGAAAAGTTGAAGCAATAAGTTTATTCCACTATGCTTGTATGCAGTATACTGCATACAAGCATAGATACTGAAGGATTTTTGCTGCGATGTTTTTTTGCAGTGGGTGTTTTGAGCTGTGGGCTGGCGAACGGTATTTTACGTTAACCAAATAAATGCCTCTGGATGGTCTGAGATGAAAAACCGTTTTTGCTTAGTGTTTCAAGATAATTGTCTTTGCGGATACTAACAAAATCCTTTATCCTGTCTTTTACTTCATCTTTAAAATAATTATCGTAATCTAATTTTGCCAGTGCCAGACGGGCGAAAGCCCGGTTACAACAGATTTTAAACTCGCTTTGAAAAGGTATAGCCATATTTCCAGCCTTTGCCGCGGGTATCTTCCTCATATCCCTGCGCCAGCATTCTACTTTCCCATTGCCTGGCAGCCGTCTGGGAACTGAATTGCTGCATAACGCTGAAGTCGACAGGGTTTCCATGTTCCTGTTTTCTTCTTTTCGGCTCATCCGTAAGTCCTGCATACTTCATTAACTTTCACCCTTCATAGGATTCTTGCCTTTCTTCTGAGATCTGAGATTTCAAATATCAAATTTGAGATTCGTTTTCTGCCGGATAATCTTGCGGACGAGCCTTTTTCAACATATCCTGCAGTTGTTTGTCAAAAGCATCTGCCCGTTTTTTCGCTTCATATATACCGCGAGTATTTTCATTTAAGTGCCGCGGTCCTTTAATATCGCAGTTCTGCAGATTGTCCGCCCAGCCCCGAATCTGCCGCGAGCACAATTCCGCTTTTGATTTGAGATCTGAAATTTGAGATTTGAGATGTGCCGCTTCCGGGAATCGTTCAGTGAAAAGCAGCATAGAACGTGTCTCTCCGCACGAACCACGCGAAATATATAAAAAGGCAAGTAATTCCGCCGTTGAGCCGCGTTCGAATCCTTCTGCGATATTATTTGAAACCGACAATGACGAACGCCGTATTTGGTCGCGAAGGTCGCCCGGCTGATTGAAGAATTTATCTTTCGTTAGCTCGTAAACGCCAACGGCAAGTTCGATAGCCAACTGCCAGACCGGCAAATCTTCAAACCTTTCGTATTTCATTTTTCCCCTTTCCAATCTGAGATTTCAAATATCAAATCTGAGATTCGTTATTTGCCTTTTACTATCTCTATTTCTTCCGGCGTTAAATCGTATAACTCATAGACCAGTTTATCTATCTGTTCATCTGTCGAATCTATCTGCCGCTGCAATCGCGTCTTTTCATTCGAATTCTTATTGCTATAGAGTTATTTATTATTTTTATCAGGTAAAGCAGGCGTTTGTTTCGCCTTCAAAAATTTTGAACTTTTAGAAGTTATAACACTTTCGCCTGTCTGCTTTTCTATTTCCAGCCTCGCCTTTTTCGCTGCAAGTCCCCCTTTTCTGGCAATCTGCTTATTGCCTTCCAATCCCTTTGGTTTTTTCTTTTTGGATATTTCTGCCGTTGAAACTTCAGCAAGCATGTTTAATACCAATTCGAGATTTGTCATATTATCTCTTAGATTTTCTTTCTTCAGCCCCTTAAGTTTTTTGTACTCTTTTACACTTCTTTCGGCCCATGCTCTTGTAATCTCATTCGTCAATATTGCGTATTCCAAACCTTCTTTCATACCTCTTTCATGCCATTCATCGGTTAATTCTTTGCGAACCTCGATACTTTTTAATCGTTGATTTATCCACTCTCTGGAATAACCCTTTTGCAGGTATGTTTTCATCGCTCTGTCAAAAGCAAGTTCCGGGTCTTCAGTTTCTTCTATTCGTTCGTATCCGACCTTTGCAAGCCATAATTTAAACGGCTCAGCTTTTGGAGAAGGTATTGATTGAATAAGCCTCAAAAGTGCTTCAGTATCAGCTACATCTGTAAGATACTTTTTCCCGTCAGGAGATTCTAATTTCAGTTGTCCCACTTTTTGGGACAACTCACTTCCTTCCTGTTTTAGCTTTGTTTTTAAAGCGTTCCAATATTTCCTTGGTCTTGGACTTTCAGTTAATATTTCAACAATATCAACAATTGAAAAATACCAAAGCTCTTTTTTTTCGTCATAGAATCGGCGAATCTGCTTTTGATTAAACAAAACTATTGAATGTGATTTTTCCATATTTCGCCATGACTTTCTTTAAATCTTTCTCTTGGGCGATCAATTTTTGGTATATCTTTTATTTTTGGCATATTTACTATTTGATTAAGTCAATTTCTATAACTTATCTATTTTTGTATACAATTTTTTCTGCCATTCCTTGGTTTTCTCCGCCCGAAATAAAAATCCGGCCTGATTTTATCAGCAATCGTCCTCTGTGGCTATAAAAAAACCCCCTCAGTCCCTTAGGGACAAGCGAGGGGGTAAATATCGATAACAGTTATTCCACGGCTGGGGATAAACAGGACAGACAGGTAAACTCAAGGATACCTCTAAAAATTCATTTTGGCGGCAGAGCGAATCTTTTTGTCGCCGGTCTGCGTCAGACAAACGCCGCTTTATCTACGGATAAAGCTGATTTGTCTTTCTTGCCGGCGAGCAAAAATCTTTTACTTGCCGCTCAAAAGCAATTATTAGAGCTACCCTTAAGACGGGTTATGACTGCCTGCATAGTCCTTTACAATCTGCTTCCAGTCACTTTTTGCCAGAAGAGCAGTGAGGCTGTCGAAACGAACCTTTATCTGCTCAAAAAGCGGGGCATATTGTTCGGTCTGCTGATTTCTGCCGGCAGTTTCAAGATTCTTGGCCAGGTCAGAGATTTTCGATGCGCCAATTGTGCCGGAAGCGCCTTTGAGCGAGTGTGCAAAGAAATTAACTTCTTTTGAATCGTTCTTTCTTACCGCCTCAGCGAGCAACTGCATCCTTTCAGTATTGTCCTTCAGAAAGACAGGTATTATTTCGTCAATAAGCTCCTCATCGCCTATCCGTTCTGCCAAAAGGTTCCAGTCTAATTCAATTTCGCCGGTTACTACTGGTGTTAATTCGTTATTCTGCATAATGTTCTCCTGTGGTTTATCCTGTATATCAGGAAGTTTAGTTTTAACGATTTCCGGAGACTGTTTCTGTGTTTGCTCAGGAATATATTTAGCCAAAGTTTCAACGAGTTTTTTTCTGTCAATGGGTTTTGTCAGATAGTCGCTGCAGCCTGCGGCGAAACATTTCTGGTCGTCGCCTTTCATAGCACAGGCAGTAAGAGCTATTACCGGGATAGTCAGGCCGAGTTTCTTGATTTGCCTTGTCGCCTCATAGCCGTTCATCACCGGCATTTGAATATCCATCAGGATAACATCAAATTTTTTCGCAGAGGCGCTTTGTACCGCCTGCATACCATTTTCAACTATCTCAACGCCAAGCCCAAGCTTCTTCAGCAAAAGCTCAATCAGCATCTGGTTGGTAGGACTGTCCTCTGCGACAAGAACATTGCCGGTAAGTTTAATATTCATAACATTGCCGGTTTTTGCAGGGGCAGTTTTGAGTATCGAGATATTTCTATCGCTTCCCAGGGGCTTGTTTTCAACGACCGCAGGAACGTACAGTGAAAATGTCGAACCTTTGGTGATGGCGCTTTGGACGGTTACTTTTCCGCCAAGCAGCTCGGCGATATGCCGCGTGATAGATAGTCCCAGTCCTGTACTGCCGAACTGGCGATCCGTACTGCTTTCGTTTTCAATCTGCGCAAACGGCTCAAATACATAGTCGAGCTTCTCAGCGGCTATGCCGACGCCGGTATCTTCAATGTCAAATCTGACAAAAGCCTTGCCGTCCTGTTTTTCGCCTGAAACCCTGACGTAAACGTGACCTTTTTCCGTAAATTTTATTGCGTTGCTGACGAGATTTGTCAGGCATTGTTTCAGCCTGGACGGGTCGGTCCGGATGAATTGCGGCAGAGGCTCAAAGCGTTTGATTTCAAATTGCAGTCCTTTTTCAGTTGCCGCCGGCCGCATAAGCGATTCTACCACCGCAAGAATATTTTCAACAGGAACATCTGCGGTGTCCACATCGAGCCGGCCGGTTTCGATTTTTGAAAAGTCCAGTATATCATTAATAAGCTGCAGCAGATTTCTGCCGCTGTCCCGGATTATCTTTACCTGGTTTTTCTGGTCCTGACCGAGATTTTCCTCGGTGAGCATTTCACTGAAACCTATAATCGCGTTCATAGGCGTGCGAATCTGATGACTCATATTGGCCAGAAATTCGCCCTTGGCCCTGCTGGCCTCCATCGCCTGCTGCGCTATTTTATCAGCGTGGCTGACGGAAAGCTGAAGCTGTCTGTTTACCTGCTCGGTCTGGAACTGCGCGGCCTCTGCCAGTGTTTTTTCAACCTCAAATTCAGCGGTGCGCTGCTGAACAGCCTGCTCAAGCTGCAACTGGCGCAGATGCGATTCTTTCAGTTCCGATACGTACCGTGATAAAAGGAAAAATATTCCGACACAAATGGAAACCGGAATAATTAACATCGACAGATTAAATATTTTTAAACTGTGCCCTGTATTGTAGGAGCTGGAGTAAAACCAGAGCGTGGTTATGCCAGCGGAACTTAACGCAATCGTAAGAACCGTTATAATCATCGGCAACAGTTTTTTTATCGTCCGCATTTTTTTATATTCCGTAACTCTTCAAACCCGACAAAGTTCGTTCCTGAACTTTTTATCGTCAAAATATAAAAGCGACTTTTTATGAGAAATAAAAACAAAGGCGGAGAAAATTGGTATTTGTAACTCTATTGCACAAAAGGAGTTAATCTGCCGTAAAGAAACGGTTTTTATCGCCTTGATAAAGGCGGCCCGATTATAGGACGTTATTAATCTAAATTAATCTGGCGGTCTTCGTTGTCGCATTCCTCAAGCTCTGGCACATCGCATAAAACGCCGAAGGCCTCGATTCTTTCAAGATGCACACATTTTTTGCGTCTGGTTAAACAATCGAAATACCACAGCCTGTACAGACCGTCGACATAATCAATCACGCATAGAACGCTTTTGAGCCTGCCGAAAAATCCTCTAATCGCCAGAACGCCCGTCAGGTCCTTGGCGCCGAAAAGCAAACTCAAAAAATCCTCACGGCCTAAATCTATTTTTCGAACTAATTGTCTGCTTGTACTCATTTAAGTCGCTCCTTAATAAAATAGTTTTAAACGGGTAATTTTTAAATAACGGGAAATTAAGCGGAGTGTAATCCTGGTCGCCACTTTCAAGGACAAATCTATCTCTTGCGAGAGCGGCGAGAATCAGGCCTTTAGGCGTAAGAGGCGCACAAAACGTTTTTCTTTTACTGGCTTTCGGCTGGAAATAAGCCTCGTAATAACACTTATCGGCTCTTTTAGCTCTCTTTGTTTTTGAAACGCCGATGCGGCCGGTATTGGATTTGAGCCTGCGATTGAGCGCGCTTTGTCTCGCATTAACAATTCGCAAATTGCATCTGCGATTGTCGAGAGGGTTTCTGTTTATGTGGTCAACAATCTGGTTTTTCTTTGCTTTGAGGATGAATCTGGGAAGCGAGAAATACTTTTTATGTTTGTAATCACAAACAGTAACACGGCGGCCGCCAACAATCATCAAACTGGAATGCAGGATTTTCGGGTTATAAAAAACATCCGCATCGAGTTTGACAGATTTGCCTGCAACTTTTCTGATTTTATATTTTGGTTTTTTTATTTTCATTTTTAGCCACAAAGGAGATTTTTATTTGGCCACAGAGAGCACAGAGCTCACAGAGGCGAAGAAATTTAAGATTGAAGATTTCAGATTTGCAGACAACCTCGGCCATGCTTTTTTTACTATGTACACTACATTTGTCCAAAGACCAATATTTCTGATCAGTTGAACAGTAGAAAGTAGACCGTCCCGATGAATCGGGACTCTGATTCGCCAGAGGCAAATCATAAACCGGCAGAATCAAGACTCTAAAAAGTAGTTTTAATCTGTTCTGCCGGTTATTATTAACTATCTATCTAACAGGTTGGTATTTTAACATATTTTATTAATAAATCAAGGAAATTTTGTCAAAATTTTGCAGATTTTATATAAAGTTATATAAATACATAACAAGAAAGGAGTTGCAAAGGGGTCTTAGCGGCAAAAAATCTGTGCGATGGGTGGTTTACTTTTTTTGGTTTTGCGTATCCTTTGATTCCTGTATTTTGCGCTGGGCCTGGATAAGATTGTTTTTTGTTTCCTCAGATTGCGGGTCAATTCGAAGGGCCTGATTGAAATACGCAATAGCCTCGTCGAATTTTCCCTGCCAACAAAGCGCTATGCCGAGATTATTAAGGGCAAAGGCGTTTTCGGGCTGTATTTCGATTGCTCTTTCATAATAAACAACAGCCTCGTCAACTCTTTTGGCATAACAGAGAGCGGTCCCCAGACCATTGAGAGCTGTAACGTTATCAGGCTGGATTCTAACAGCTTCGGAGTAATACCGGATTGATTCTTCTGTGCGGCCTTGTTTGAGGAGTTTTATCGCTATGCCGACATTCGCTACACAATTATTCTTTGTTACTTCAATCGCATGCTGACAAAGCACTATGCTGTCTTTCCAATACTGCGTCTGTATAAACGCAGTAACAGCCAAGACAGATAATACTATCAATGAAGATATCCAAAGCACAAATTTGCGATGCGGCAATATAACGAGCAGTTCCGGCAGACCCCAGGCGATGATAATAAACAAACCCGTCAGCGTGATATAGGTGTAGCGGTCAGCGAGAGCCTGACTGCCGACCTGAACCATGCCTATAACGGGCACAAGCGTTCCAATATACCAAAACCAGCCTGTAAACAGATAGCGATGATTTTGTGCAAACAAAAGTATAACAATTGTTACAACCAGCAGAAAAGCGGCTGATATTACCGCGTAAGCAGGCGATATGTTTTGGCCGAGGTGGGGATAAAAAAATGCCAGTCTGGCAGGCCAGAACATTTTCTCTATATATTCCGCATAAGAGATGAAAGCATTAAAAAAGCGATACTTTACAGGGAACATAGTAAGCGTTACTACCGCTTCGCTGTTCCGCTGCACAAAAAAGGTAATCGCGCTCGAAGCGGCCGAGAGGGTAAATAAAGGGATTTTTTCCCGAATAAGATATAAAAGTGTCCGCCGCTGAAAGCGGTTATCGATATTTTTTTTGTTCTTTTGCCTGTTGGTTTTGTCTATAGCCTGTCCGAATGGAACACGGTTGAGCGGCCAATAGTCCAAAAGCAAAAGCACAAAAGGCAGAGTAACCAGCATAGGCTTTGACATCAGGCCGAGAGCAAAAAACAGGACTATCAGCAAATAGTTAGCCAACTTTGGACGGCCGACAAAACGAACATAAGCCCACATCGTAAGCAGCCAGAAAAAAGTGCTCAGGACATCTTTGCGTTCAGAGACCCAGGCGACAGATTCAACGTGCAGCGGGTGAAGGGCGAAAAGAGCCGCAACGAATGCGCTCGGCCACTGTGCGTCCGTCATTTTTTTGAGGACGAAAAAGAGCAACAGAATATTTACGATGTGAAAGACGAGATTAGTAATATGATGACCGCCTGCGTTATTGCCGTAAAGCTGCCAGTCAAGCATATGCGAAAGCCACGTTAAGGGATGCCAGTTTCCTGCGCTGCCGGTAGTCAAAGCCCATTTGACGGATTGGAGTGTGATTTCCGACTGGATGTTTTGGTTGTTATAGACGTAGTCAGGGTCATCGAAAGTAACGAACTCAAATCTGTGCACCTGATAAAAAACTGCAAGAGCGGCTAATATCAGCGTCAGGCAAATTAAAAAAGACCAGTTTTTATTTAAGTTTCTGTCCATTAATTAAGTAAAAGAATAATGGGGGTATTATAGTGATTTTGTTTTCGGTCTGGTAGTGAAAAAGACCTGCCGCAGGCGGATTTGCTATTCAATAGTACCTATTATCACTACGGTATAATGAATTGGTGCGGCGATTCTGTCTACGGTGTTCTAATTTCTGTGTTTTTTTCCTTGCATTTTCAGGATAGACTGGGTATCCTGTTATAGTCAAGTTTTTAAAAGAGTCTAAATAATGAGGAGGACTCAATTATGTTTAGAACATATCGTAAAGCATCGGTGATTGTCAGCATTGTTTTTTGCCTGTTTTCATCTGCTTTTGCCTACTCCGGCGGTTCAGGCGATTCAAATTCCCCATATCAGATTGCTACGGTTTCCGATTGGCAAACATTGATGAATACAACTGCCGATTGGGACAAGCATTTTATTATGATATCCGATGTAAAAAGGCGAGCATCTGTTTTATTGGAGGCTTAATTATGAATAAGAGAATTAACGGAACATTACGGACTGGTTTTACATTAGCCGAACTTTTAGTAGTGATAGTGATTATCGTTCTACTGCCGGCGATTTTAATACCTGCGATACAGCAGAACAGCGAGCAGCATAAAAATATAATATGCAGAGACAACGTCAAGCAATGGGGCCTGATGCTGGCTATGTATACCAATGACAATGATGGGCACCTTACGCCAGGTTTTAACGTCCTATATGGGATGTGGATGATAAAGCTGCGTCCCTATGGCACAGATTCCAATAACATACGCTTGTGCCCCAAGGCCACGAAACTTTTAAGCACCGTCCCTGATATGGTTACTGACCCATGTACAGCATGGGGAATTTATGGTGACCCGGGATATGGCGGCGGCTGGATACCTGCCTTTGGCGAAAAAGGTCTTTATGGCAGCTACGGTATAAACGAATGGGCTAACGACCCGATGCAGCCTGGTGATTTATATCAAATAAGCCCGGCCGACTTGCCTCATTACTGGAGGACCATATATCAAAAAAATCCGAATACTATACCGGTATTTGGTGATTCGGTGTGGGAAGGAACTAAGGTTTTTTATACAGACAACCCTCCTGCTGTGCCAGCCAGACCGAACGGTATGGGCATGCTATGGGGTATGTGGAATTTCTGCCTGCCGCGGCATCAGTCAGGAAATGAGTACACTGTAAATTTCGTTTTCATGGATATAAGTGCCCGGAAAATTCCTATCAAGCAACTGTGGAAACAAAAATGGTCGCCGCTTTTTCGCACAGACAGGAACATCACAAGTTGGCCGGCATGGATGACACCACCGTAAAGCTAACCTGGTGAGAAACCGTAAATAAGAAGAATAATTCGCAGGATTTTAAATATTTATCAGGAGGGTTTAATAATGGTTGGTAAATATCGAAAAGCATTGGCAGCGGCCGCTATAGTTTTTTGTTTGTTTTCATCTGCCTTTGCATATTCAGGCGGTAGCGGCGAAGCGGCTGACCCATACAAAATTGGCACTGTTTCCGATTGGCAGCAGTTAATGAGTGATGTTGTCAACCGGGATAAGCATTTTATTATGATAGCCGATGTAAATTTACAGGGTGTTGCATTAACTCCGGTCGGCAACTCTACCAATCAATTTACCGGCGTCTTTAACGGTAACGGCCATATTATCCGTAATGTTTATATAAATATGCCCGCCAGCGGTTATGTTGGGTTGTTTGGGTATGTCGGTACCGGCGGACAGATTCGCAGTCTGGGCGTGGAGAATGTAAACGTAATCGGTGGATCTGATGTCGGCGGGCTGGTGGGATACAGTAACGACGGCAGTATCAGCAATTGTTATTCGACAGGTGCGGTTAGCGGTTTTTCTGATGTCGGCGGGCTGGCAGGCAGCGGCGGCAGTATCAGTAATTGTTATTCGACAGGTGCGGTTAGCGGTTTTTCTAATGTCGGCGGGCTGGTAGGCAGCGGCGGCAATATTAGTAATTGTTATTCGACAGGTGCGGTTAGCGGTTCTTATTATGTCGGCGGGCTGGTAGGGTATAATAGCAGTCCTATAACGGCCTGTTTCTGGGATGTTAATACTTCCGGCTGGCCAACAAGTGCCGGCGGGACGGGCAAAACCACCGCTGAAATGAAAACAATTTCAACCTTTGCTGATGCCGGCTGGAATATCTCAGATGTCAATGGCAGCGATGCCGATTGGATTATGCTCCCGGATGGACAGGATTATCCAGAAATCATTTATTTTTTCTATCGTGACCCTTCTGTTTCTGTACCTCTTTTGGGAGATGGAACACAGCAAAACCCGTATCAAATAGCATCGCCCGAAGATTTTATCGCTTTAAGCCAATATTATTCTGCGTGGAAAAAACATATAATCTTAATGACAGATTTAAATTTTAACGGTTTTACGGTTCGTCCAATCGGCAATTCGATAGTAAAATTTACAGGCAGTTTCGATGGTCAGGGGTTTGTGATTCGCAACGCAGTAATGAACCTGCCAAATAAAGATTATGTCGGTTTGTTCGGCAATGTCGGCAGCGGCGGAGTAATAACCAATTTGGGCATTGAAGATGCGAATATTATTGGTAAACAATATGTCGGCGGGCTGAGCGGGCTGAACTCCGGTGTTGTAATTTCCAACTGCTATTCAACCGGCTCTGTTGCCGCATATTCTGCTTCTTCTTCTTCTTCTTCTTCTTCCTTTGTCGGCGGGCTGACAGGATTTAATTATAACGGCGCAGCAATTTCTAACTGCCATTCGACTGTCAATGTCAACGGTTCAAGGTCGACTATCGGCGGACTGGCCGGATACAATGGAGGCAACAGTTCGATTTCCAATTGCTATGCCACAGGCCAGATTACCCTTACCGACCCTAACAGCTTTGACTCTTATGCCGGCGGACTGGCAGGAATTAACGCCTTCAGCACGATTGACAAATGCTATGCCACAGGCGATGTCTTTGCGATTTCCGCTTCACACTATAACTTTGTCAATATCAGCGGCCTGGTGGCGTCCAGTTCGGGCGGCTCAATTTCAAACTGCTATTCAACGGGCAATGCCCTTGTAGTTTCTGCTTCGTCATCTGACGATGTCGGTGCCGGCGGATTGGTCGGGTTAAAAAATAATGGCAATGTAAGCAATTGTTATTCAGCCGGGACTGTTGCCTGCGATTCTAATTCTGATTCTAATTACTATGTTGGCGGGTTTGCCGGCTCGGATGTAAACGGTGTGATTCTCGGATGTTTCTGGGATATCGAAGCAAGCGATTGTAATGTAAGCGCCGGCGGGACAAGCAAAACCACCGCTGAAATGAAAACACTTTCAACATTCACATCAGCAGGCTGGGATTTTTCTTATACTGATGGTAACCCAGCCGACTGGTTTATACAAATCGATGAGTATCCGATTTTGACCTGGCAGATTTCGCCTGCGGATTTATATACTGACGGCAAAAACAACTTCAGAGATTTCGCGGTGTTCACACAGTACTGGATGAGAGATGATTGCGCGATATATAACTACTACTGTGACTGGGCAGATTTGGATTTTAACGGCTCTGTCGATATCGACGACCTTGCCGAACTTATGAACTATTGGCTGGAATTCGGGGTATATAACTGAGTATCAGTTTGGTTGGTTCCTCAATTAAAAACTAATAATTAAAAATTAAGAATTCTTTTCGTGTCTTAGTGTCTTTGTGGCTAAGAACTTATAGCAACATTGACAAACCCCTCTTTTTACCTTAATATGCCGTTTCTCGATATGTTATATGGAAACGACAAATGCAGAATAAAGTAAATCCTGGTTTGAACCAACTTGATGAATTATGCATTCAGACGATAAGATTTTTGTCGATGGACGCTGTGCAGAAAGCCAAGTCCGGCCATCCGGGTATGCCAATGGGAATGGCACCGGCGGCATATACGCTGTGGACGAAATATATGAAACATAATCCTGCCAATCCGAAATGGCTCGGCAGGGACAGGTTCGTACTCAGCGCAGGTCACGGAAGTATGCTGCTGTATTCACTTTTGTATTTGACCGGATATGATTTGAGCCTTGAGGATTTGAAAAATTTCAGACAGTGGGGCAGCAAGACGCCGGGCCATCCGGAATATGGTCACACCGCAGGAGTCGAAGCGACAACTGGGCCGCTCGGTCAGGGAATCAGCAATGCGGTCGGTATGGCGCTGGCGCAGAAATACCTGGCGGCATATTTCGATAAAGACGGCTCGAATCTTTTCAATTACAACATTTACGCTGTCGCAGGCGACGGCTGTCTGCAGGAAGGCGTATCGTCAGAGGCCTGCTCACTTGCCGGACATCTCGGTCTAAATAAATTAATTGTTATCTATGATGACAACAATATTTCTATAGATGGAGATACGACTCTATCTTTTACAGAAGACAGGGCAAAGAGATTCGAGGCGTATAACTGGTACGTGCAAATTGTCGGCGGAGATGGTAACGATATGGTGTCGTTCGAGAAGGCATTGAAAAACGCACAAGCGGAAAAGAACCGGCCCTGCATAATCAATCTTCGCACACATATCGGATACGGCAGTCCGAATTTTCAGGATACACATACAGCACATGGCGCGCCGCTGGGCGAAGATGAGATTAAGCTGATAAAGAAAAACTTCGGCTGGGACCCGGAAAAGACTTTTGTTGTGCCGGCAGAAGCGCTCGAACATACACAAAAGGAAAAAGTGAAAGGCGCACAGCTCGAAAAACAATGGAACGAACAATTTAAAAACTATTCCAAAAAATATCCGGAACTTGCGAAACTGATTACCAACCCGTATCCGGAGATAACAAATCTGCCGACATTCCCAGCAGAGCCGATGGCGACAAGGACCGCATCGGGCAAGACGCTGGATATGCTAATGCCGAATATGCCGCTGATACTGGGCGGTTCGGCTGATTTGACACCTTCGAATAATACGAGATTTAAAGGCGTTGAGGATTTCCAGAAAGATAAACCGACAGGGCGATATATCCGCTACGGCGTAAGAGAACACGCGATGGCGGCGATAATGAACGGAATCGGAACAAGCGATTTACTTAGAGCTTATGGCGGGACATTCTTCTGCTTCTTCGATTATATGAAGCCTGCGGTGAGAATGGCGGCGATGAGCGGATATAAAACAATATTCGTGTTCACGCACGACAGTATAGGTCTGGGCGAAGATGGGCCGACACATCAGCCTGTCGAACAAATTATGGCACTGCGGGCGATACCGAAGATGCTCGTACTGCGGCCTGCGGACGCGAACGAAACAGCGTACTGCTGGAAAATCGCGCTGGAACATAAGAGCGGGCCGGTCGCGCTGCTTTTGACAAGACAAAATTTAACAACACTCGACAGGACGAAATTCCCAGCGGCGTCGAATATCGCAAAAGGCGGTTATATTGTTGTGAAACAGGATAAGCCCGACGTGATACTTATCGGTGTCGGCTCGGAATTGGAAATCGCGATGAAGGCCGCGGAGAAACTCGCGACTGAAAATATTAAGATTCAGGTCGTCAATCTGGCGAGCTGGGAATTGTTCGAGCAGCAGGATAAGGTGTATAAAGATTTGGTGCTGCCGCCGAGCGTTAAGGCCAGAGTCGCGGTCGAAGCAGGAATTAAAATGGGCTGGGAAAGATATATCGGCGATAAAGGCGAATTTATCGGTATGAGCGGATTCGGCGTTTCAGCACCGTATAAGGTATGCTACGAGAAATTCGGCATTACGGCTGATGCGGTCGCCGCGGCAGCGAAAAAGTCTATCGCGGCGGCGAAAAAATAAAGAAATTTTTAATCGCTGATTACGCGGATTACATTGATTTTTTAATAACCCCCAACATAAAGTTGGGGGCTTAAGGATATTTCTATGGTACAAAAAATCAAAACGATAGCAGTAATGACTGGAGGCGGGGATTGTCCGGGTCTTAATGCCGTTATCAGGGCGGTAACCAAGACCGCTATCTCAAAATACGGGATGAAAGTATGGGGAATCGAGGACGGATACCTCGGTCTTATTGAAAAAAGACTCCGGCCGCTCAGCTATGAAGATGCCAGTCATATTCTTAGTATAGGCGGGACAATACTCGGCTCCAATAACACTACAAACCCATCGAAATACCCAGTGATGAACAAGGCGGGCAAAGTTGCATATAAAGATTTGTCCGAAGCCTGCGTTAAAACTCTGAAGCAGAAAAAAATCGATGCTCTTGTCTGCATCGGCGGCGACGGGACAATGACCAGCGCGGCGGCGTTTGCGAAAAAAGGCCTTACGGTAATCGGCGTGCCGAAAACAATCGACAACGACCTTTGGGGCACAGATGTAACTTTCGGATTCGATACGGCTGTAACGACAGCAACGGAAGCGATAGATAAACTGCGGACAACGGCGAGTGCACATCATCGCGTTATGATTGTCGAAGTAATGGGCCGATACGCAGGCTGGATTGCCCTGCATTCGGGAGTGGCAGGCGGGGCCGATGTGATTCTGATTCCGGAAATTCCGTACCGACTTGACAGCATCTGCCAATTTGTTCAGCAGCGAAACAGCTGGGGCAAAAGTTACAGTATTATAGTTGTAGCTGAAGGCGCAAAAGAAGTCGGCGGAAAAATGGTCGTCAAAAAAACAGTTGCCTACAGTCCTGAACCGATACGGCTGGGCGGAATAGCGAATAAACTTGCCGATCAAATAGAACAAATAACAAAACTTGAGACGCGAGCAGTAACGCTCGGCTATATTCAGCGTGGAGGCACACCAACGCCGCGAGACAGAATACTTGCGACGAGTTTCGGTTATAAGGCGATGGAACTGTTAGTCAGCGGCGTTAAAAACCGGCTGGTTGTTCTCAAAGATAATAAGCTTTCGAGCGTTCCGCTATCACAGGTTGCGGGCAGGATAAGGACAGTTCCGAAAGATTCACCGCTCATCAAAGCGGCAAGAGCAGTTAATACCTGTTTTGGCGATTAAAATAGTAAAAAAGGTTCCTGACACCTTTTAAGTTCTTTATATATAAATAATTACAATAATAAAAACAGGAAAAAGGTTCCGCCGTAAGGCGTGGCTAAGTCCACTGACACCTTTTTGAATTGGTTAAAAGAGACTATATAATGAGGAAAGAAATGGGAAAGCAAATCTTAGCTATTCAAATTTTATTGGTATTATTCCTTTGGGACTCTATTTGTCCGGCGGTTAACAAGGAAGCTGATATCGATGGGAATTTCTTTGTGGACTTCAATGATTTTGCTATTTTAGCAAACGATTGGCGAGAGAACGGCTCGAATTTAGAGGGTGATATCACAGGAGATTTACAGGTTGATTTTAAGGATATTTTGGAATTAGCGGATGCCTGGCTGGATTGTTTCGTGGAACCTTCGAACAGTCTGGTGCCGACTGATGGTGCAATAAGTGTGGATCCAAACGGGATTCTCAGATGGTCGGCCGGCGAGGGTGCATCATCGCATAATGTTTATCTGGGTACCGGTTTTAACGATGTAAACAACGCAGATGCATTATCGCCTGAGTTTAAAGACAATCAGACCGCGACAACTTACGCCCCATCGAATCTTGATGTAAATACAACTTATTACTGGCGGATTGATGAGACTGGGCCGAGATGTACCGCCAAAGGAAATGTCTGGAACTTTAAGACGTGGCTGTGCAGAGACCCTAATCTGGTTGGCTGGTGGAGGTTTGATGAGGGCACAGGTACAAGCGTATATGATTCTGCCCGTAATAATAACGGAACGGTTTATGACGCGGTATGGACAACAGGGCAAATTAACGGTGCGCTGAATTTCGATGGTATCGATGATTATGTCGAGATTCCTGATAATGATGATTCTCTTGATATGACCAGTCAGATGACTATTACCGCATGGGTTAAGCCGAATAATGTTGATGGGATGTATTGTATAGCAGTCAAACTGCCGGACGAGACGGCGTCAGAAAATTTTTCAGGTAATTATGGATTTTTTATAGAAGGCAATTGTTTGGATTTATGGCACCAATATGCAGAGGTAGCCGAGACTTTTTATCCATCAACATCTCCACCTTCCGTCGCAGCGGGAATATGGCAACATGTCGCTGTAACTTTAAAAACAGGGGACAGCGTCAAATTTTATATAAATGGTGCACCGGCGGGGACGCGTCCGCAAAATCTTCCGTTCGGCATAGTTAACAATGAGCCGGTAAGAATAGGGAAAACAAGATCTGACGAATACGGGTATTGGTTTTATGGGGGCATTGACGATGTCCGTATTTATAACAGGGAGCTATCCGGAACTGAAATTCAGCAGATATATCTGCAGGGTAATCCTTAAATATTTTGTACTTTAAAACAATTCAGCAGCGGGTTGTTCAAACAATCCGCTGTTTTTTTAAGTATATTGCGGTATTGTTTCCTGCGATATTTGCGGATACAATACTGTGCATTAAATGAATCTTGGCAGCAACGAGATAGTAAGGGATATAATTTCCCGGATAAAGGCCGCCGACAACAGGGCGGTAAAAATTGCCGGGACGTGGGGGTCCTTTGCGCCTTTACTGGCCCTGCACATCCAACAGCAGCTTAAAAACCCAATTCTTTATATAAGCCCACACCTTGACGACAGCGATGATGTCGTCGATGACCTTATGGCGTTTGGATATAGAGACGTTGAAGTACTCCCAGGCAGGGCGGGCGAAGAACTAATCGACGCTACCGATGAAATAAGTTCGGCAAGGGCAAGACTTGTTCTGAAACTGGCATCAAATTCCGCGTGGGCTAAAGCCCACCCTACAAAAATGGATTCCCGCTTTCGCGGGAATGACAGTGGGCGCGAGAATGACAGTGGATGCGAGAATGACAATAATAAAGGAATTATTTCGACATCGATACAGGCGCTAATGCAGCCTGTGCCGAGGCCGGAAAAACTTATCGAAAAAGGACTGGTACTCCAAAAAGGTCAAACAGTCGAAATGGACAAAGCCTGTCAGTGGCTGGTCGATAACGGTTTCGAAGCAGTCGCGCAGATTGATTTGCCGGGGCAATTCGTCAGAAGAGGCGGCATAATAGATATCTATACTCCCGTCTCGGCACAGTCTAATCAGCCGATAGCTATAAGAGTTGAATTTTTCGGCGATGAAATCGAAAGCATACGAACAATCGACCTTGATTCTCAGAGGTCATCGGGACATATCGACAGTATTACAATAACATCGGCGATTCTTGATAATAATAGCGGTAACCAGACGCTGTTTTTAAATATTATCGACCCGGAGACGATTATCTTTATCCAGGAGCCGAGCGAAGTTCAGGAAGTCGCTGATGTTTTTATCCACAGAGTAGAAAAGCCGGAAGGTCTTTATACCTGGAACGAGATATACAAAAAAATGTCGGATTTTAAACAGGTTCGCGTCAGCAGGTTCGGCGACGACCCTGAAAATATCGAACTGCGAATAAAAAGCACACAGCAGTACGAACATAAAAGCGGGCCGGTATGGGCAGGGCATAGAGAAGCACTGCAGCAGTTGACGCAGCTTGCACAGGATGGCTGGGATGTTCATCTGTATTGCGAAACGGGCGCCGAGGTAAAGCGAATCGAAGAAATCATTGCGGAAAATAAACAACCTAAACAAAATATTCATTTGCCGGTCGGATTTGTTCATCGGGGATTTATAATTGAAGAACTCAAGACAATTGTAGCGACACATCATGAATTATTCGGTCAGGCGATAATCCGGCGGACTACACGGCCCATAAGCGCAGCGGTGGGGGTCGATTCGGCGGCGGAACTAAACAAGGGAGACTATGTCGTTCATATAAATTACGGCATAGGAAAATTCAAGGGCGTCGAGGTAATAGAAAAAGCGGGACAAAAGTGCGAGTTCCTGACGCTTCAATACGCAGACGAAGTTAAGATTCATGTGCCGGTTCAGAATATCGGTTTTGTTCAGAAATATATCGGCACAACCGCTGTCAGGCCGAAGCTGAGCAAAATCGGGACGAAGAAATGGGAGAGACAGAAAAATAAAGTTACGGCAGCGGTAAACGATTTGGCGGCGGAACTGCTTGAAATACAGGCGAAACGCCAAAGTATGCAGGGCATCACTTACGGGGCGGATTCGAACTGGCAGAGAGAATTCGAAGAATCGTTCCTGTATCAGGAAACACCAGACCAGATAACCGCAGTCGAACAAATAAAAACCGATATGCAAAAACCTATGCCGATGGACAGGTTATTGTGCGGCGACGTAGGATATGGAAAAACGGAGCTTGCGATGCGGGCGGCGTTTAAGGCTGTAGAAGCAGGTAAACAGGTCGCTGTTCTTGTGCCGACAACGGTTCTGTGCATTCAGCACGAAAGAACTTTTACGCAGAGGTTCGCGGATTTTCCAATATCGGTCGAATCTGTTAACCGTTTCAAAACAAAGGCACAGGCCACAGAAATAATCAAACGCACCAAACAGGGAAGAGTAGATATCCTTATCGGGACTCACCGGCTGCTCAGCAATGATGTCGGATTCAGAGATTTGGGACTTTTGATAATTGACGAAGAGCAGAGGTTCGGGGTCGAGCATAAAGAAAAACTGAAAAAGATGCGAGTCAACGTCGATATCCTGACGATGACAGCGACGCCGATACCGAGAACACTTCATATGGCGCTGCTGGGACTGCGGGATATAAGCTCGCTGGCGACGCCGCCGCTCGACAGGCGGGCCGTCGTTACACAGGTGAAAAAATTCGATTCGGAAATTATAAAAAAAGCGATAGTTTTCGAGCTTAACCGGCAGGGACAGATATTTCTCGTTCATAACAGGGTGCAGACGATAAAAAAATTCGCCGATGAAATCCAGAAACTTCTGCCCGGCATAAAAACAACAATAGCACACGGACAAATGCCCAAACATCAGCTCGAAAAAGCTATGATTGAATTCGTACTTGGCAAAATAGATGTGCTTATCTGCTCGGCGATAATAGAATCGGGCATCGATATTCCAAACGCCAATACGATTATTGTAAATGACGCGGACAGGTTCGGGCTGGCGCAGCTTCATCAGCTTCGCGGAAGAGTCGGCCGGTTCAAGCACAGGGCTTACGCGTATTTTATGCTGCCGCGGACGAGAAGTATCAGCCCGGTAGCGGTAAAGAGACTGAAAGCGATAGAGGAATATTCGCAGCTCGGGGCGGGATTCAAAATCGCGCTGCGCGACCTTGAAATCCGCGGGGCGGGAAATATATTGGGGCCGGAACAATCGGGACATATAAATACGGTCGGATATGAACTTTTCTGCAGACTGCTGGCCGAGGCGGTCAGAAGACTGAAAAAAGAGCCGCAGGCAAAAGAGCCTGCTACGGTTATCGATTTGAGTTTTTCAATATATATACCGAGAAACTATATACAATCAGATTCGCAGCGGATGAATGTTTATCGGCGAATCGCGGCGGCAAGGACATCGCAGGATTTGGCTCAACTGGAAGAGGAACTTAACGACCTGTTCGGAAAGATTTGTCCGGAAGTGCAAAAACTGCTGGAACTTGCCGAGATAAGAACCCTTGCCTCGGCGGCGGGGATACGGGCGATTACAACCGGCGGCAATGACGTGATTTTTTCGTTCGAGAAGGATTTTGCCGGCAAAATTAACGACCTTTTCGCCAAAGCACCGGGGAAAGTGAGAATTCCCGACCCGCTGACGGTACATATACGGCTTGAAGACGGTTATTTTCAGCCGGATACCATTTGCGCGATCCTGAGAAAAATCCTTAGCAAAAAGGTGCAATCCAAACTATAATCATTTTTTAACGCCTCCTACCGCAGGTCCGCTAAGGGATGCCTTACGGCAGGTGGGGGCTAACCAGGATTAACAGGAAATTTGTATGGATATAAAGACAACGATTAAATTGCTGGCAGTATGCTGCATGCTGATGTGGTTTTACGGCTGTGAGAGTGAAACAAAAAAAAGCGACGTTGACGAACAACGCCTGACTTCGGTAACGCCGCCGGCTGAAATGCCCGCTATGCCCAAGCCGTCCGGCGGACTTGTTCTGTCGATAGACTCATCCGCTATAACCGCAGATGAAATAATAGAGCCGGTCCAGGAGCATCTGAAAAAACTTGCGCAGCAGATGGATTATCCAAAGTTCAATGCTGCCGCCAAGCCGCTGCTGGGAAGCGTTCTTGTACAAAAAATAGCCGATATAAGGCTTTATGAAAAGGCCAAGGCGGCACTGCCTGAAAATGTTGACCAGGCCATCATCGATAAAATAGTCGAAGAAGAAGTGCAGAAGTTTATCGCGAAATGCGGCGGAGATTACGCTACGGTTGAGCGGATGCTGAAAAGTATGGGCACCAACTGGCGGGATTTTTACCAGCAGCAGAGAAGGGCAATCCTTGTGCAGTCGTTCGTCTCGCAGGAAATAAAAATAGAAAAGCCGGTTACCCATTCAGAACTGGTGGAATATTATAATAAAATAAAAGATGAATTCTATGCCAAAAAGGCCCAGATAGCGTTCAGACTTATAGACCTTGAAATTGGAAACTTTATCGACGCCAATACCTCGAATGAAATCGCAGAGCAGAAGACGATGAAACTCGCTTCTGAAATTTCAGAAAAAACCAAGAAAGGCGAGAATTTCGCGGAGCTCGCAAAGAAATATTCCAATGACCAGGCGGCACAAAACGGCGGCCTGTGGCTTCCTATCAACCCCGGTTCGCTTGCGCCGCCTTATGACGCGATTGAAAAAGCTGTGGAAAATATGAGTATAGGACAGATTTCCGAGCCTGTGGTTACCAAAGGTCATATTTTTATTATAAAACTTGAAAGCAGACAGGCGGCAACCTGCGAACTTTTCGAAAAGGTTCAGGAAGAAGTCGAAGCGAGAATGATGTATGAAAAACGCAAAAAAATGGTTGACGATATGATGAATAAAATAATATCACAGGTCGATTTGTCTTACGCCGAAGGCTTTATTGAATACTGCACAGAAAAAGCCTGGCAGGACCTGCAGACAAAGAACGATAAGAAATAAAAGGCCACAGAGAAAATTGAAAAATATTTTTAGCCACAGAGCTCACAGAGAACACAGAGAATTTAAAAAATAAAGAAATAAGAAAATGCAAAAAATATTTCATGGTATAGATTTGGTTGACTGTCCACGGATTGAGCAGATGCTTAAGCGGCACGACAGTCATTTTCTCGACAGGGTTTTCACGGCGACCGAACAGCAGCAGGCAAGTGTTATGAAAAACCGTATCGAGCGACTTTGCGGCAGATTCGCGGCGAAAGAAGCGGTTCTTAAAATGCTCGGTACAGGCTGGCGAGGCAAAATCGCCTGGACAGATATCGAGATAATAAATAATCCGCTCGGCCAGCCGCAGGTAACCCTTAGCGGCGAAGTAAAAAAAATCGCGTCGGAAATGGGCGTCGGCGATATAAGTCTGAGTATCAGCCATACGGCGAATTTTATTATGGCTTCGGCCGTGGCGATATCGAAATAGGGAAAATCCGAAATCCTAATTTCTAAATCCTAAACAATATCAAATGACCAAAATTCAAATATTCAAAACGGCAATATTGGCATTGCACCACTAAAATAATATGTCTGACAGAGCTAAAACAAATACTTTCGACTGCATAGTAATCGGCGGAGGGCACGGCGGGGCTGAGGCGGCACATGCGGCGGCGAAAATCGGGGCAAAGACACTCCTCGTAACCATCAGCAAAGACACAATCGCAAAGGCAAGCTGCAACCCTGCAATCGGCGGAATCGCAAAAGGACAAATCGTAAAAGAAATAGACGCACTGGGCGGCCTTATGGGAATCGCCACAGACGCAACAGGTATTCAGTTTCGGCTCCTTAACCGTTCGAAAGGCGCGGCGGTACATTCGCCCCGGGCGCAAATAGATAAATATAAATATTCAGCATTTATCAGAAACCAGCTTGAGCAAACAGCCAACCTTACAATTATCGAAGCTCTCGTCGCGGAAATTCTTGTCCAGGATAATCAGGTCAAAGGCATTCTGTGCACGGACGGTCAGATATTTCGCTGCGGCGCGGTAATTGTCGCGACGGGAACATTTCTTAAAGGCGTAATGCATACAGGCAGCAAACAATGGCCGGGCGGAAGACTCGATGAGCCGGCAGCAAATGAATTATCGGACTGTCTCATAAAATTAGGACTCGAAGTAAAACGACTCAAGACCGGCACGCCGCCGAGGCTCGACGCGAAAACAATCGATTACGACAAAACACAAATTCAGTGCGGAGATGAAAAACCTTCGCCATTTTCGTTTATGACCGATTCCATAACAAAAAAACAGGTTCCGTGCTGGATAACATATACGAATGAAAAAGTTCACAAGCTCCTGCGAGATAATCTTGGGCGTGCGCCGCTTTATACAGGGCAAATCGCTTCGACGGGGCCGAGATACTGCCCGAGCATCGAAACGAAAATTCTGCGATTCGCAGACAAAACCAAACACCAGGTATTTCTTGAACCTGAAGATGAAGAAGTCAGAACAATCTACTGCAACGGCATAAGCACATCCGTGCCCCAGGATGTTCAGGAACAAATGATAAAACTTATGGCGGGAACTGAAAACGCAAAAATAGTTCATTACGCCTACGCAATCGAATACGACTATTGTCCTGCGATACAATTGAAGCCCAGCCTTGAGACGAGAAAAATCAAGGGGCTGTTTCTTGCCGGCCAAATCAATGGCACGAGCGGCTACGAAGAAGCGGCCGGTCAGGGAATTATGGCGGGAATAAACGCGGCAAGACTTCTGGCTAACAAAGAACCTTTGGTTCTGCGGCGCGACCAGGCGTATATAGGCGTAATGATTGACGATTTGCTGACAAGAGAAATTGACGAGCCTTACCGGATGTTTACATCGAGGGCGGAATGGCGAATGAGCCTGCGGAGCGATAACGCAGACAGGAGACTTACGCAAATAGGCAGAGATATTGGTCTTGTCGATAATTTACGTTGGGAAAGATTTCAACAGACACTTTCGCAGGTTAATGCCTTTAGCGATTTCTTGAAGAATCACCGTAGGGATGGAAAGTCGCTTTGGGAACTGCTTAAACGGCCGGATGAAACGGGCGGCAGAAAAATTTCCGAAATGCCGGAGATTGCTGCGATGGGCCTTCGGCCCGAGATAATCGAAAGCGTAATGACAGACGCAAAATATGAAGGATACCTTGTAAAAGAACAAAAGTCGGTTGCGCAGTTCCAAAAAAACGAAAAACTAAAACTGCCTGACTGGCTGGACTACGAAAAAATAGAACATCTTCGAGCCGAGGCGAGAGAGAAACTCAAGAAGTTCAAACCCGCAACATTAGGTCAGGCTGGCAGAATCGGCGGAATCACGCCGGCGGATATTATGATTATTCAAATACACTTAAAGAAAAATCCGAAATCCTAATATCGAAATCCGAAACAAATTCAAATTACCAAAATTAGAATGTTCAAAACTACTAATCGCAGATTACGCTGATTACACAGCAATATTAAAAATAAATCCGTCTTCGTTAAAAACTTCGACGAGACGCTGACGCGAAACAAAAATGACCCCGATGAGATAGTTGCGACATCTCACAGGGCAGGCAAATTAAAATTAAAAAATAGGTAAACAACCCTATTTATTCAGAATTTCACTTTTGATTGACTCCATACGGTCTTGTATTTTTTTTATCTCTTCAAGATTATAAGATTTTTCGTCAAAATACTCTTTTAGTTGCTCTTGCAAAACGATGATTGCGGCAGATACGGCGGCAGCATTTTCATAACCTGTTTGCCGAAGAGCTTTTTCTTGCAATGTCTTTTGGTAACCCCGACTTTCTAAGACACTTTGATATGTCTGCAGAGTTTGGTTCAAAGTGTTGATATCATTCAAATAGCCCCTCAACAGAGAGACTTTGTGAAAGGGAAGAAATGACAGGATGTTTGTATCCTGAAAAGCCGCTATTGCGGCAGTGGAATCAAGTCTCCGAACATCGATTTTGAGATTGGAATCATTGGAATCGCTCACGTCCGCATAAATACTAAGAATCTCTTGAACAGTACCATTATTGTATTTAGCCTCCAAGATAGCAAGATGCAACCTTTGTGCGGTAGTTCTATCACGCCCCCATTGTTCACCAATTCCCGCCAACCAAAAAGCAGCTAAGACGCCCAGCATAGTTACTAAAAAGCCAGGGATTATTTCGTGTTTTTTTGACCAGCGATTAAGCTGCTGCCAAAGCCTATAAACAAATTTGAATGTACTCATGTTTATTATTCCTCTTAAATATAATTTTCATCTCTTTTATTATGGTCTGGATTGTTGGAAAAGGCAAAGAGAAAATCCTCCGAAAATGGGTAAACGAAAACGAACCCTGCCAATGTGTTGGCAGGGCTAATCAAATTTTTTATTCCTGCATAGTTTTGATGAAGCTGTCGGCTTCGGCGATTGATTTTTCCATCTCCGCTATCAATTTACTTATATCAGCTTCCATCGTAGTAACCTCGCTTTGAAGCGAAGCGACGGCCTGGGCGTTTAAGTTATGCTTCAAAAATAAGACCTGGTCACGAAACGCCGATAAAACCGGCTCGATTTTAGTCTCGGCCTTTTTCATCGCGTCAATCAATTGCGTGTATCTGGCCTGGGTCTGGTCGAGCTTCTTTTTGCTTGCCGCTCTTAAGTCGGCATTGCTGTACTGGTCAAGCTCCTTTGTCCATTCGTCAAACAGCGCCTTTGCGACATCTTCAACATCGGCAATACGTTTTTTGACGGCGGAGGCTTTCGATTCGCTCTTATCAAGTTCGCTTTTGAGCAGGTCATATTTTTCCTGAAGCCGGCCGGTGGGGACATTCACAACGCTTTTAAACTGTTCCAGCGCCGAGGTGAATTGTACCTTTGTTTCCTGCTGCGCATCGCGGGCATTCTTAACACGGTCAACGAGGATGTCGCGTTTGTGTTTGCCGAATTTTTCCATTGTGCCGTAATAGACGCTTTGACAGCCAGCCGCGAACAATAATATAACTGATACTACCGCCGTTTTTTTCATTTTTTCGTTCCTTCAATACGCACAATAATTCCGACATATTGTACAGAAAGGCAGCGCTAAAGCAAGGATATAAGAACAGGTTAAAATTCGAAATCCGAATATCCACCTAAGGCGTCCTTCGGAGAAATACGAAACAAATCCGAAACTCAAATTTCTAAATATTCAAAACAAATTTAACGTTGGATATCGAATGATGAGATTTCTCCCCTGCGTCCTGCTTCGCCAAGGCTGCGCAGGACTTCGGTCGAAATGACGCGTCGCCGTTCCGGCGACGGCTAAACGACGAACCCGCCGTGAAACGGCGGGCTAAATATTAAACGTGGATTCCCGCTTTCGCGGGAATGACAATGTGCGCGGGAATGACAATGTCGTAATTGTATATAGCGCATTTAATTGTGACCGTTGGTATTAAAGGGAGAAATCAGGTTTATACCGGTTCGAGAATGGTTACATCGGCGTCGTTGGGCAGTTTCTGCTCTGCGGGTTTGAACGGCAAAGACTCGGCAAACTGCACCGCTATCCGTTTGAGAAAACTATTCTCGTTATTTATGCGGCATATTTTCGCGGTTCGTGTGAATTTACGATTTTGTATATTGCCGTCAGGAGTAAACCAGGGAAGAGTGAATTGCGTGGTAATCGATTGGCCGACATCGGGGCAGGAACGTCTATTGTAACAGGTAAAAGCCATACCGCCGCTGCTGATGTCGAGCATTTGACCCTGCCATGTTTTACTGCCGTTGGCGGGACTGAACCAGATGCCGCTGCGATATTGAAGTCTCTGTTCTCTGCGCCGCTGTTTGAAATCGCAGGGCTCGCTGTTTTTGTCTTTTAAAATCCAGAAAGTTTTTTCGACGATAAGCTTCCATTCAGTTTCATTGAAACCGGCAGCTATCGTATCGGCCCCGATGTGAGCGATAAATCTTGCGTTCTTAGGCATAACGGTTCTTGCGCCGCAGACGATTTTGTCGTTGTAAACATAGAGATTCAGCGAGGCCTTTGTGGCGCTGGGCCTGTTTTCAATCGCCTCGGATAATAAATGTTCTATTTCAGGGACGTCCATACCAATAGTATCGGCATAAAGAAATGCGGATATAACGGGGCGTTATTTTGCGAGCGTGAAAGTGTCCTGTGCTATCGCCAATTCCTCATTTGTGGGGATTACGAAGACTTTTACCCTGCTGCCGGCAGAGGTTATGAGACCTTCGATGCGATTGGTCTCGGCGTTGGCGGCCGGGTCGATGTCGATGCCAATCTGCTCAAGGTCGAAGCAGACCTGCGCTCTGATATCGGCGGCGTTTTCGCCGATTCCGCCTGTAAATACTATCGCGTCCAGTTTTCCCAGCGCGGCAGTATATGCACCAATATATTTTTTTATCCTGTAGCAGAAAATATCGAAAGCAAGTTTCGCTCTATCGTTGCCTGCCTGTGCCTGCTCGCGGAGATTTCTCATATCGTTCGATACGCCTGATATGCCGAGCAAGCCGCTTTGTTTGTTGCACATATTATTAAGGGCTTCAGTGCTGTAACCTTTTTCTGAGAGGTAAAACAGAATGGCGGGGTCGAAATCGCCGCTGCGGGTGCCCATCACAAGCCCTTCGAGCGGTGTAAGGCCCATCGAGGTATCGATGCTTTTACCGGCTCTTACGGCAGTCATCGAACAGCCGTTGCCGAGATGGCAGGTGATAAGATTAACTTCGTCAAATTTTTTGCCCATCAGCGCAGCGGCTCTGCCGGCGACATATTTATGACTGGTGCCGTGAAAACCATATCGCCTTACGCGGAATTTTTCGTAAATATCGTAAGGCAGCGCATAGATGTAAGCCGTCTTAGGAATTGAGGTGTGAAAAGCTGTGTCGAAACAGGCGACCTGCGTAACATCGGGCAATGCCTTTTGTGCGGCCTTGATGCCGGTCAGATTAGGCGGATTGTGAAGTGGGGCCAGGTCTGCGAATTTCTGAATCGAATTTATGACGTGGCGATTTATTACCACAGAACCGGTAAATTCTTCTCCGCCGTGGACTACTCTATGGCCGACAGCGTGGATTTCGGAAACATCCTTTATTACGCCGATTTCACTGTTTACGAGAGTTTCGAGAATTAACTGCATACCGGCAGCGTGATCTTTCGCCTTTGCCTGATTTTTAAATTTTTTGCTGTCAAATTCGTGAGTAAGCTTCGAGGTTTCCTCGCCGATTTTTTCCAAAAGACCTTTCGCAAGTACTTTTTCGGCAGGCATTTCGAATAATTGATACTTAATCGAACTGCTGCCTGCGTTGATAACTAAAACTTTCACTTGTAGCCGTCCTTTACATAATTGTTTACTAAAAACAACACTTATAACGATAAAAGCCGGCAAGTCAATCGTCAAGTTTTAGCTTGTACTGAAGCGAATTGGCATTTAGATTTATGCTATGAATCGAGCTGTTTACAGAATTGTAGATGCCAATTTCAACCGCGGCCGCGAAGGGCTGCGGATAGCGGAAGAATTCTGCCGGTTCGCACTCGATAATGAATCGCTGGCAAGCCGGTGCAAACAAATCAGACATCAATTAAGTTCGATAGTCGGCAAACTCGATACGCAAAAGCTTATCGGCGCTCGTGATACCGAAAACGATATCGGATGCGGAATGGAAGTCGCCGGTCAAATGAAGCGAGACAGCCTTGAAGATTGCGTAACTGCCGGTTTCGCAAGGACTACCGAAGCATTAAGAGCAATCGCCGAGGCGATTTCCACCATTGACGGCAAATTTGGCGGCGAGTTCGAGAAACTCAGATACGAATGTTATATTCTTGAAAAGGATATATCTTTGCAGGGGTATCCGGCGTTAAAGTTCAGAAAGACAAGGCTTTACTGCGTAATTACTCCGGGGAACGATATTGATGTGCTGAAAATTGCCGGTGCCTGTGCCGAAAACGGGGCCGATTGTCTCCAGTTAAGGGCAAAAAATATTTCAGATTCCAATTTTTTGTCACTCGGACGTAAATTTGTTGATTTATGTAAACAAAATAATGTCATAAGTATAATAAATGACAGAGCCGACATCGCCGTTGCCGCTGATGCCGACGGGGTTCATCTTGGGCAAGATGATTTGCCGGCCAGCGAAGTGCGCAAATTACAACTTAAGCCGTTGATTATGGGAATCAGTACACATTCGATGACAGAATTAAAGGAAGCAATCAAACAAAAGCCGCATTATGTAGGTTTAGGTTCTGTTTTTTCTACAAATACCAAACAACAGGTAGAAGTTTGCGGACTTGAATACATATCCAAAGCCGTTGAGTTTTTGAAAGATAAGTCTATTGAGGCAGTGGCTATCGGCGGAATTAATCCGGAAAATGTGGAAAAAGTTCTTCAGGCAGGTGCAAAAAGAATCGCAGTGTCAGCTTGTGTCTGTCTGGCAAAAAATCCTGCCAATGTGTGCAAAAAATTAAAAGAAACCATAGTTAAATATTCCAAAGATTGATTTCACAGCCAAGGTCCGAATATAAGTTCTTTATATAAAAAGGGCTATAACTCAATTCAAAATAGAAAGTTTTCCACTTGCTTATTAACATACCGGATTTATGTCTTTAAATTCAAATTCAAGGCAAAAGGCGATGCCCTGTGAGCCAATGAATCTACAATGTTTTTATGACCCGATTTTTAACTAATTTAACTTCTTGCCCTGCAACGACTTAATTAGCCTATTTTATAAAAGGCCATAGAGCTATTTTCGTCAGACTGCCAATAGCTGTTATTGAGGCCAATTCCCCTTAGTTGCGTAGAGTGTTTATTTTAACATTGCCTTTGTGTTATCAACACCTTATCCACAGCATAAAAGACTGTTTTTTTCTTTAATAGTTGTTTTTATATCAGCAGTATAGTGTTATAAAAGCCCTGTAAATAATATAGCCGTCAGACGTAATTTTTTATATTATTCAGCATACCTTTTTAATGACGATAATTACCGCTTCGACATTGGCGGCTTTGAAAATGATTAAAGGAAAGAGAAATGCAAACAACAGGCAGAAAAAGACTTAGTCAGGCACTGCAAAAAAAAGATGGTTTTGTTATTGTGGCAGAACTGGTCGGGGGACCCGGCTTTAATTTCGCTCCGATACAAAAATTTCTGACGGCTTTCAAAACAAGCGGTGGCAAAGATATACCGGCAGGTTTTAATTTTGTCGGCACAACAAATCCGCAAAGCCCCGGCGGAGTCGCGAATATCGAGCCTGCGGATGTTCATCGGTATGTCGTAAGCCAAAATCTGCTCGGCGAGCTTGATTTTATTCCGCATATAAGCTGCAAGGATATGAACGCCGACGCAATCATAAGTCTTTTGGCTGCGCATAAGACGGCGGGTGTTGAAAGCGTTCTGGCCCTTACAGGCGACAAGCCGGTTGCGGCAAAAGGAGTTTTTGAATTCGAATCAATCGGTTTGCTTGAAAAGATAACCCGCCTGAATAACGAAGCTTATATATCGGCAAAAGCGGAGAACCTTGGCGCGGTGAAACAATTTTTCGCAGGGGCCGGGGTATCGCCGTTTAAATATAACGAAGAATCGCAGATGCAGCAGTATTTCAAGATGGAAAAGAAAATCGCCTGCGGAGCGAAATTCCTTATTACGCAGGTCGGCTGGGACTGGAAAAAGTCCGTCGAGCTTATGCGGTACCTGAAAGAGGCGAATCTCAATATACCGGTGCTGGGAAACGTTTACCTGTTAAGCACAATAACGCCTGCGCCGCGACTGATGCACGATATAAAACTGCCGGGCTGTTTCGTGAGCGACGAGCTTCTTGAAAAAGTTTATTCCGAAAAGGTCGACCGGCATATCGAACGTGCCGCCCAGCAAATCGCTATGTATAAATCAATCGGTGCAGCAGGCGTCGATGTCGGCGGAGTACACGATTATGAAATGTTTGTAAAAATTCTGAAACGCGCCGCTGAAATCGGCGCCAACTGGGAGCAGTACAAAGATAATCTCTGCTGGCCGGCGAAAAAAGCGTTTTATCTTTATGACGACACGGGCAACAGAAAATGGTTGTCGAAATTCAATAAGACCTTCGGTCATTCATTATTCGACTTTATGCATTTTGCCATTCTCGACCCGCAGCATAAAGGTTTCCACTGGCTCAAAAAAGTTATGAAATTTTTTGGAACGGACAAAGGCAAAGGGTTCTGCTACAAATCGTTTAATACTTTTGAGAAATCGGCCAAGTACCTTATGTTCGACTGCGAGGAATGCGGCGATTGTTACCTGCCGGAGAATTTCGGTCTTTGCACCATAGGCGGATGTGAAAAAGGAATGGACAATGCGCCGTGCGGCGATTCGACCGCAGAGGGCAAGTGCGGAAACAATCTCGACAAAGTCTGCATCGGCGACCGGATTTATAAAGCCGCGGGAGTGGAAAAAGCAGGACTTGAAAAACTTCGCAAGATTATAAACAAACCGAGGATACCGGCACTTGAACACACATCGTCGATAATCAATTATCTTTTCGGCAAGGACCATACAATGAAAAATCCGCTTATCAGTATCGGCGAACTCATACACGCATCGATTCCAAAGACAGGCCAGATAATGAAACAACTGCATCAGCTCGGCGACGGTGCTTTTACACAGCCCAGTCCTGAATTGAATTATATAAGGGCGTTGGTTGAATCGCAGGCGGCGGACGGCGCCGACTATATCGCGATTAATATCGACCAGTTCGGCGAATCCGACCCGGCGACGGCGGTCAAACTTATGAAAGAGTATGTCAAGCTTGTGCGAAAATACGGCAGGGGCGTGCCTGTATGTATGGACAGCAGCGATGACAATGTTCTTATCGCAGGTATGAAGGAATGGTACGACACAAACGAAAAAGTTTCTGTGCCGTTAATTAACTCGATTAAAACCTACACCATCGAAAATATGATGCCGCTGAAAAAACATTTTGACTATAAATTTATCGGCCTGCTTATCAGCGGAGGCACCGCCAAGATTACAGAACCGGGCAGGACCGAAAGTATTGACGACCTTTACTCGCTGGCGAAAACTATTTATGACGCGGGGGTAAATAAATACGGCTTCAAACCTGAAGAGATATTCTTCGATTCGACCGTTTTCCCACTGGCGATAGATATGCCGATGATGCCGGACGTGCCGGGCTTTACATATAGAACTTTCAATACAATCAAACGTATAAAGACCGACCCGCTGCTAAAAAAGTGTCATTTTTCGCTGGGCGTTACGAACAGTGTGCGCGATTTGCCGGCAAGAAAAATCGGCGTTACGAGGGCGTATGTCGAAGTGGCGATGAGATATGGCCTCGATGCGGGAATTGTAAATGTTTCACATCATCTTGGTATGGTACCTGCAGATGCTGAACTGGTAAAACTTGTCGAAGCTTATGCAAATTTGGACGGCTCAAATGAACGGCTCAACGAAGTGATGCGGCTTATGGGCGAATTCTGCTCTAAAAACAGGAAGCCGGCTGTATGATACAGTCATAACATATTTGCCCGAAAAGGTTTGTAGTGTAATTTAAAAATTCTTGCAAAATAGAATTTAATTTCTATAATGCGAAAATGATTCAGAAAAGATATGAGACAGTTTTAAAATTATTAAAGCAGCATAATCAAGAGCAGCTTCTGGCTTTTTGGAACGAGCTTGACGACAGCGGAAAAGACAAACTTCTTGGCCAGATAGAACAGATAGATTTCAAATCGCTTGATGCAAAAATCAATCAATATGTAAAAAATTCTGCGCCGACAGAATTACCAACAGATATCGAACCTGCCCCGGTGTATCCTGCTTTACCTAAAACCGCTGAGCATAAGGGGAAATACATCAAGGCGAAACAACTCGGCGAAGAGCTTCTCTCGAAAGGTAAGGTTGCGGCATTTGTTGTCGCGGGCGGGCAGGGAACGAGACTTGGCTTTGACGGACCAAAAGGTAATTACGCAATCAGCCCAATAAAAAACAAAACTTTGTTTCAACTGGCGGCAGAGGCAATAAAAGCCGCAGGCAAAAAGTATGGCTTTGAGCCGCGATGGTACATAATGACAAGTCCGCTGAATTACACCCAGACTATGGAGATTTTCAGGCGGGATGAATTTTATGGTCTTGAGCCGTCAAGTGTATTCATTTTCCAGCAGGGCACCGAAGTGAATTTTTCGTCCGATGGCAAAATCCTGCTTGCGGCCAAAGACTCACTGGCGACATCTCCCGACGGTCATGGCGGAAGCTTAAAGGCTCTTTACAAAAGCGGAGCCGTCGCGGATATGAAAACTCACGGCGTAGAGTACATCAGCTATTATCAGGTGGACAATCCCCTGATAAATATTTTTAATCCGATGTTTGTCGGTCTGCATGCGATGGATGAGGCCGAGATGTCGTCAAGGGCGCTTATTAAGTCAGGGCCGTTTGAAAAGGTCGGCAATTTTTGCCTGGTTGACGACAGGGTAACAGTAATCGAATACAGCGATTTGCCGGATGAGCTTGCGGAAAAGAAAAACAATGACGGTTCGCTTGTTTTTTCGCTCGGCAGTATCGCGATTCACATTATCAGCCGGACTTTTATTGAGCAGCTTAACAGCAAAGGATTTGCTTTGCCATACCACAGAGCGATAAAAAAAATACCGCATATAGATATACAGACCGGCGTCAAAGTTGAACCTAAGGAGCCCAACGGCATTAAGCTTGAAACGTTTGTTTTCGATGCTTTACCGCTTGCGGATAAGTCAGTTATTTATGAGACAATCCGCAGCGAGGAATTCGCGCCGGTGAAAAACAAAACCGGCACAGACAGTGCGCCGGTTACAAGGCAGATGATGATTGACCGTGCGGCGTCGTGGCTGGCACAGGCGGGCGTAAAAATTCCGAGAAAATCTGACGGTTCGCCGGATTGCACAATTGAAATCGCGCCATCCTTTGCGATATGCCCGGAGGATGTAACGAAAAGGAAAAATAAAATTCCACAGATTCAGCCGAACGATACGATTTATCTGGACAGATAAATTCTTAGGGATTATTTTCCTTTTGCAGGTGTTCTTTCAGCCATTGAAGCTCCTGCTGTTTCTGCTGTGTTGTAAGGATTTGTTCAAACTGTTTTTTGCTCATCCATTCGACTCTGCCGTCGAGCCACAGTACGACATAACCGGCCTTTACAAGCCCGCGGTAGTTTTTTTCGACATAGACAAGAATTGTTTTATCGGGCTGCGCACCAAATTCTATCCATGGCGCTCTATATTGGAGATTTCCAATCCTGCCGGCACCAATTTTCTCTACGAACTGCGTTGCGTAAGATTCATTTGGCAGCGAACCGTATTGTTTGCGGTATTGAAGGAGGTCCTTTCCGAGAAGTTCCATTGTCCGCATAGCTTCGGAACGGTTGATGAAGTTTTTGATGTTTGCAAAGCCGGTAACCATTACTATCGTAAAAACCGCAACAGTTATGACGTTGGCAACAAGTTGTTTCTGCTGACGATTCATTAAAAACTTTGTCCTAAAACAGTTTTTTTATTTTATCAGCACGCGGTTGTCTTTGACAACCAGTTTTTCGGCCGCGAAAAGCCTTATTGCTTCAGGATACGCGATACATTCCTGCTCAAATACCCTTGCGGCGAGAGTGTCTGGATTATCATCGTTCATAACGGGACAAGTCCGCTGCACGATGATTGGTCCTTTATCATACTCATTTGTACAGAAATGTACCGTACAACCGCTGATTTTGCAGCCGGCTTTTAAAACAGCTTCGTGAACGTAATGCCCCCACATGCCCTGTCCGCCAAAAGCCGGCAGAAGGGCAGGGTGAATATTCATTACACGATTCTCGAATTCCGTGGGTATTTTCCAAAGGCACAGCCAACCGGCCTGAATGACAAGGTCGACCTTTGCGGCGAGAAGATTTTTTCTTATCTGCCGGCTGAAACTGTCGAGGTCGGGAAAATCTTTTTTTCTTATTATTTCCAGCGGCAATCCCGCGGCTTTGGCCTTTTCAACTCCTGGCGTCTCCGATCTCGATGAAATAACAGTCGCAATCTCGGCGTTCAGCATTTTCTGATTAATCAGTTCCTGAATATTAACCATAGTTCTGCCTGAGCCGCTGATAAGAAAACCGAGCCGCAGATGTTTTGTTTTTTTGTTCTGTGGGCGGTTTTTTTCTTCGATATCTCCTGCCGCATCAATGGCACGATTTGCCAGCTTGTCGGCAATTGTATTTTTTTCCCGCGGGATATGTTTTATCTGCCAGCTTGTCAAATCTGCAAGTATATCGATGCATTGACTGTAAAGCTGTCTTATGTTGTCGTTCTTGACTTTATAATCGCCGTTGATTTGTTTGACCATTAATTCGCTGTCGCTAAAGATTTTTACGTTTTTCGCGTCGAGTGATATAACTTTTTGCAGGGCTGTAAGCAGTGCGGTGTATTCTGCGATATTGTTGGTGGCAAAGGGTAAAAATTTTGCCTGCGCACAGAGTTGTTTCCCGGTCTTATCGGTGATGACAAACGCGCCGGCGGCAGGGCCGGGGTTGCCTCTGCTTCCGCCGTCAGTATAAATGGTTATGGTATCAACCAAAACTTCAGCTCTCCGTCTCCCTGAAGTACAAAATACGAGTACAATTCGGACAGCGAATTATCTCGTCCCGGCTCATCAGGGTGTTTGCAGTCTCGGTTGTAAGGGTCATAAAGCAGCCGCCGCAGGTATAAATACCGCTTCTGTGGTCGTGCACCTCGATTCCCGCGATGGCTTCGCCGTCATATGTGTCGGCGACCCTTTTGAAAATTTCCAGCGACTCAGCGGAGATATCACGAGCGAAATGCTGCCATTGCCGTTCAATATCAGCTATCTCAGCTTCATATTTTTTCGCCTGCTCTTCGGTTAGTTTCCGAATTTCATTAAGCTCATTCTTGGCCAGTTCAATCTGCTGTTTTATCTGGTCGCACTGGACCTGGTCGGCGTCAATGCCCTTCATCAGTTCAAGGGCTTGAGTTTCTATTTTGCTGCTGTCGGCTTTTGTGGTGTTAAGTACGGTCAATATCGCCGCATATTCCTTGTTGCTCTTGGCGGCGTTAAGCGCAGCTCTGTACTTGGCAAGAGTTTCATCCACAATTTTGAGTTCAAGTTCAAGCCGGTCGGCCTGGATTTTGGTAAACTGGATTTCTTCCTGCTTGGCCTGGAGAGAATTTTGAAGTGTACGGAGTTGGTTTTCCTTTATGATAACATTTCTACGACAGCGGGTAAGCTTGGCCTTTGCCGCCCTTAAACTGTTTTCAACGCTTTGAAGTTTTACCAGAGCATCGAGTACCGTTCCCATGAACGCTCCTTAAATTGCTAAAGACAAAAATTCTGAACCCTATATTATTAGCAAAAAGCTCGAAGATTCAACAAAAAATTTTGTTTTTTTCTCCCAATTACCGCAATATACTTGTAAATTTCTGTCAGAAAAAGGTTAAGGAACCAATATTGAAGCCGGAAATAGCAGCGCCAGCAGGAACTTATGAAAAACTCGTCTGGGCCGTCCAGTACGGGGCCGATGCGGTCTATTTTGGTACGGAATTCGGGTCGCTGCGGGCTTATGCGGGCAATTTGACTCTCGATGAAGCGGCAAAAGGCCTTGAATTTCTGCATAAAAACGGCAAAAAAGGCTTCGTTACACTCAATATTTATCCGTTCAGCGATGAATACGATAAGCTGCTGAATATCGCCGGAAAACTCGAAGAAATGAAGGCCGATGCCCTGATTGTCGCCGATATCGGTCTGATTTTTGAACTCAAAAAAGCAGGTATAAAAACTCCTATTCATATCAGCACCCAGGCAAATACCACAAGCAGCCAGGCCGTCCTCGCCTATAGGCAACTCGGCGCGACAAGGGTGAACCTGGCAAGAGAACTTAGCTTAGAGCAGATAAAACAGATATATAAAGACACTTTGCAAAGCGGTGTCGAGCTTGAAGTTTTTGTCCACGGGGCGGTGTGTTTTTCATATTCAGGCAGATGCGCAATAAGCGATTATCTTACGGGACGAAAAGCAAACAAAGGCGAATGCACCCATCCGTGCAGGTGGGGATATTCCCTGGTTGAAGAGACAAGGCCTGGTGAATATTTTCCTGTTTTCGAAGACCAGCGGGGGCAATATCTTTTCAACAGCAAAGACCTTGCACTGTTCGAATTTATCGAGCCGCTTAAGAATATCGGCATAACCTCGTTCAAAATCGAAGGCAGAATGAAATCTGTTCATTATATCGCATCGGTTGTTTCGCTTTACAGGCAACTGGTCGATGGCAAAAAAATCAGTAAAGAAGATTGTTTGTCGCTTTTAAGCAGGCCGAAGAACAGAGGATATTCGGCAGGCTTTATGAAAGGCTCAATTGAGCCTGATGATTACAGTTATGAGAAGAGCCAGTCGAAATCAGGCGCGGTATTTGTGGGCGATATTGTTGACGAAAAAACTGAACAGGGGAGTATCTGCCATATAAGAAATAAAATTTTTGCAGGCGAAAAACTTGAAGTTTTAACTCCGGCGGGAGAACTTTCTGAAATAACAATGTCAAAACCTTTAAAAACCGTCGATGGCGAATCAGCGGAATTTATCAATAATCCGCAAAAGATTTTAATTGAGCAGAAATTGCCGGCATATTCGATTTTAAGAAGGGTAGAAATAAAAGCGGTTGGAAAAGACGGGAAAGGTTCCTGACACCTTTTTTTATTTATTTAAAAACCTCATTTTTAGCATTAAAAACAGCGTTCCATAAAATTTTTTAAAAAATCAAAAATTATGTTGACAGATTCAACTCTGTGTTGTAGAGTACTCTGTAATGCAGTGAGAAGTAAATAGTAATTTGAAAGGAACAATTTATGGATAAACCCAACAGCGAAAATGCTCAGGAATCGCTGGCGGCGATTGAGGAAGTAATGTCGCAGACACGCAAAGCCGTTGCTTCAACTTACGCCAATCCGCTGCTGATTCTGTGGGGAATTCTGTGGGTAGCCAGTTTTACGGCAGCTCAATTTTATCTTGTTTATGCCGATTATATATTCTGGGGAATGAGCGCAGTCGGCGGAGTCGGCTCATTTATAATCGGCCGAATTTGTCATACCCGGCCTTTGGTCAAAACTTCGATGCGGAGCGGCTGGCGTTTAGTTTGGTTCTGGACTCTGCTATTTCTTTATGCTTTTGTCTGGCTTGCGATATTGGCACCTTTTAATGGTATGCAGCTCAACGCTGTTTTTGCCACAACAGCTATGTTCGGGTACGTCGTCATAGGACTTTGGTTCTGCAGTTACTTTATGGTCTGGCTTGGGCTGGCAGTAACGGCGATGACCTTAATAGGATTTTATTTTCTCCCGCATTACTATTGTCTTTGGATGGCTGTTACGGGCGGCGGCGCGATTTTATGCACTGGTCTGTATATAAGATTGTGGTGGAGGTAGATATGTCTGAACTTGATAACATTATTCATCAGCCGGTCAGATTACGAATAATGTCGGCGTTAGTTTCTCTTGGGTCCGGCGGGCAAATGGATTTTATTTATCTGCGGAATCTCTTAAAAGTAACCGACGGCAACCTTGGCGCTCATTTGACAAAGCTTGAAGATGCAGGTTATATCAAAATTGAAAAGACCTTTGAGGCCCGTAAGCCGCGAACATATATCAGCGCTGCAGATAAAGGCCGTGATGCGTTCGCCAACCATGTAGCCGCCCTTAAACAAATAATTAAAGATATACAGGGAAAGTAAATATATGTGTTTTATTCCTCAAAAGGCCCAAAGAGGGAATATTGTCTGTAGCGTTACTTTCGCTTTAGAGAATCTCGACCGTTTCGATTGAAGCCTGCTCTTCTGACAGCAGGTACTTACGGATTTTTTCCAGCAGCCCCTTTTTACTGAATGGTTTGGCTAAATAATCATCACAGCCGGCTTCGATACATTTTTTTTCATCTCCAGTTATTGCGTTAGCTGTCAGTGCAACTATTGGTGTTGTTATTCCCTCTTTTCTCATTTCCTTTGTAGCTTCATACCCATTCATGCAAGGCATCTGCATATCCATTAATATCAGGTCAAATTCTTGAATCAGAACTTTCTGCAATGCTTTATTGCCGTCGTCTACAATCGTTACCTGCAAACCCATCTGTTTCAATAGTTTCTCAGTGAGCATTTGATTGGTTTTTACGTCTTCAGCAACAAGTACATGACCTGAAAATTTTGGTTCTTCGATTTCGTCACGCCGGGAATCTAACTGGTCGGTAATATTATATCCGTCCCCAATTGGCTGCTTGGCCACATCGAGACCAGCCGGTATAACTAACGAGAACACAGAGCCCTTACTAACTTCACTGGTTAGAGTTATTTCTCCGCTCAGAAGCTTTGCCAGTTGTTTTGTGATAGTTAGTCCCAGCCCGGTACCGCCATATTCGCGGGTGGTGCTCCCGTCAGCCTGCACGAACGGATCAAATATCTTTTGCTGTTTATCGAGCGATATACCGATGCCGGTATCTTCAACATCAAAGCGAATATACGGCCGATTATTTCTATCTTCCAGAGAAACATTTAAATGTACATATCCCTGTTGGGTAAATTTAACAGCATTGCCTATAAGATTGATTAAGCACTGACGCAGACGAATATGGTCGGTGCGTATTTGTGCCGGCAGATCTTTGGATTCTATAATCTTAAACTCAACACCTTTTTCCTTTGCCTTTGGCATTATCAGCGACCCAATAGAATTAAGCAATTCGGCTAATGAGCAGTCTATAATTTCGATATTAAGCTTACCTGCCTCAATCTTGGAAAAGTCCAGAATATCGTTGATAAGTCTCAGCAGGTTATGGCTGGACTCTCTGATAAGATTAATCTCTTTTTTTTGCTCATCAGTTAGCTCTTCTTCTGCCAGCAGGTCGCTAAAACCAATAATCGCATTCATCGGCGTGCGTATTTCGTGGCTCATATTTGCAAGAAATTGGCTTTTGGCCATATCAGCCATCTCAGCCAGGGCGGCCATGTCGTTGGCACGTGCGGTAGCTTCTTCCAGATAACAATTCGTCTCCAACAGTTTATTCTCACTTTGCTTGCGCTCGCTGATTTCACGGTTAAGATTATCGATCGAGGTGGTGGTTTGCTTTAAATCCATGGTCATTTTATTAAAAGCATCTGCAAGCAAACCGATTTCATCGTTTGACTGTTTATCCACTTTACAATCAAACTGGCCGCTGCCAATTTTTCCGGCCGCAACAGTTAATTTTTGTATAGGCATTATAAGATGATTTATAACAAAGTAAATCATCAGACAAAGCACGACCAATGAGGCAAAAGCATAGGTTATTGTAGTAAAAATTATTCTGTTTTTCGCTATTTGTATATCTTTGGTAGTAAAACCAAGCCAGAAACTCATTTTGTTTAACCCATACCCGAATGTTTGTATAAATACGATTTCATTCTTTCCTATTATGGAAACCGCATTGTCGCCAATAGAACTGGAGGCTTGTGGGAGATATGTAAAGGCCCCAATGCCGATGGATTTTATATCGTTTGCCAGATAAACTTTTCCGTTCGGGTTTACAAGCCACCAGAAAGCAAAACTTTCATGTTCAGTAAGAAATTTTAAACTCTGAAACGGCAGCTTGTCGACGAGATATCCTTTCTCAATCTCATCGATCATAATCGAACCGACAGTTTTTTGCTGCTTAATCATAGATTCTGTAGCATTGGCAATCTGGCTTCTGATTATGAACGCCGACATTGCCATTACTATCAAAACAAAACAGATAAAAACTGCTAAGTATATTTTCCAAAAAAGTTTCATTGTTAATTATTTTTCCCCGAACCAATCACGAGGAACGAAGTTGCAAGATTACCGTGCCTGTTGCCTACACCGGGGGAATGTCCCTGTTCACCTGATGTAAAAGCCCCAATAATACAGTCGCTGCCGGTAGAATAATTTATCAAATATGGAAATTTGCTCTTTTCCGCTTCAGGTATACAGCCCATCATGCCGTCACAAATTATTCCTATTACAAGAACAGGTTTATCTGCCGGTTCTATGCCGCAGCGCGTCTTCGCGTTAGATGCGACAATGCCCATTCGGTTCATCAATGTATCCCATGTACCATGGCTAAGATATATCTTTTCTTGAGACACAATTTTGGTATTTGTTTTTATGAATTTGTTCACCATATTGGGGTCTTTGGGCCATGGACGCGTAAAGAGATAGTAATCCTGTCCCTCAGGCGATGTAAGTTTTCTGCAAAACGGATGCAGCGCTAAAAATGCTTCTATCTCGGCAGGTTTTTTCATTTCCTTTTTGGCCAGTCTCTCTATTTCGCCATCCATCCATTCATTGTAAACATCGATTGCTGGTCTGCCGTCTATTTCCTCTATATTCTGACCAGTGACTTTTGTAACAACGCCGCTGTGTTTGCCGTCTATATCATATCCTGCCTCAAATGACAGTCCGACAGGCAAATCAGTATAAATAACGGCTACACTGATACCCTTTTCATAAGTACCTTCATTGCTCATTACGATTCTTTTAGGACCGCCGGCTGTACCGCCGAATATCGGCACATCTTTTCCGGTTACACTTTCAATACCTGTCACAGTTTCTTCTTCAATGCCCTTTGCAACGTAGAGCAGAATAACTTTGGGCTTATTCTCAATTGTTTTGCCTGCATCCTTTATAGCTTTTTTGACAACAGTTGCCGCGGCATCATGAACAGCATTCGAATCGCTCAGATTCACCGAAGCTGTCCCGAACACAATATCCTTTGTACTTATGGTCATTACTGCTAAAGACTTATCTATTTGAGTACCAGAATCGTTTTTGGTGCCATCCTTTAAGTATCTCTGCTCGGTCATAACACGTCCTGAACCGCTCGTGCCGCCAAAGATCTTTATCTTATTTCCGAGTATTTGCTTGGTCTCTGTAAGAATTGACGGGAAATCGCTTTCTGAAGAAGCAAAAATTATGCAAAAGTCGGCCTGGTTTTTGCCGCTTCGCTTCAATGCCATATCAATTGCCTCTCTTACAGCAGCTTTAGAGTCTCCGGCAGTACTGTAACCTGTGCCGGCAATACTTTCGGAATGTTGATTTACAGCCTTTGCCTGAGAAATGGGAAACATTACAGGAGACTTTTGCTGGGCTGTCTGAAAATCCTTCAACAAAAAGAACATCCCCGCAACAATAAATAATGCAACAGTAGCGGCTATTGATAACTTTCTAATCTTTTTCATAACATATACCCCTTAATTGCTTTATTTCAAAACAGTTAGACAATACCTACTCTTTTTATCGTCATAAAAATTGAGGTGTTTAAGCAGATATTATTTTGAGCTGATTTCGCCTTCAATTCACACCTGTTTCATAGAAAAGTTAAAGATTATAGGTCCTAATTTCCTGAATTTCGGGGTTGAATTAACTCTTAAAAATTAACTCGCATTACTCTAAAATTCAGCCCGAATGAGGCATTAGAAGGGTTATTGGAATGTACATAATACCGGCTATAGATTTGCTCGGCAGCGGGCAGGATGGGAATTTCGAACAAATGAAATCAGAGATAATGATTCTAATAGAAAAGGTTACTTCTATTAAGTAAGTTTTTTTTATTCGCTTTTGACTTCGATTTTTTTTGCGTTGAGGCTGGACTTTACCTGTTTTTGGAATTTTTATTTTAAACACTCGCTGCTTCGACAGGAACCGGGGATTTTGCAGCAGGTATCGTGAACCAGAAAGTGGACCCTCTGCCGAATTTTGATTCGATGCCTATTTGGCCGCCGTGACGTTCTACTATTTTTTTGCAGACGGCAAGGCCTATGCCTGTGCCTGCATACTCTTTCTGGGAATGCAGCCGCTTAAACATCGTAAACAGCAGGCTCTGACTCTCAGCTTTTACGCCTATGCCGTTATCGCTGACTTTAATTCGCACCATTTCATCCGGAATAGTTTCTGCCGTAATCGTAATTTCAGGTATATTACCCCTGGTCTGGTATTTAATGCCGTTGGCTATCAGGTTCTGAAGCAACTGGCGTATCTGAACAGGGTCGGCTTTAATGGACGGCAGAGGTTCAGGAATGTTCAGAATAGTATGCGTTTCCTCTAATAAAGTAGAAAGTTCGAATTTCTTAATCTCATGTATAACTGTATCAAGCTGGACAGCTTCAAATTCCCTGACCTTTGTGCTGACACGGGAATAGCTGAGCAGGCCATCTATCATCTGCGTCATTCTTGTTGCGCCATCTATCATAAACTTTAGATTTTCCAAATCATTATCGGCCAGTTTGCCGGTAAGTGACCTTTCTAAAAGCTGGGCAAATGCCGATATCTTGCGCAACGGTTCTCGCAGGTCATGAGAAGCGACATAGACGAAATTCTGAAGTTCCTGATTAACCTGTTCAAGTTTGTCGGCGGTTTCCTTGAGGGCCTGTTCGGCATGTTTGCGCTCGGCCACTTCCTCCATTAAAGCGTCACGAGAGACTGTTGTTCTGTTTAAATCTTCAACCATTTGATTAAGACTTATAGCCAACTGTCCTATTTCATCCCGTGACTGGGTTTCTATTTTTGTGTCCATCCGGCCCTGCCCAATTTTTTCGGCAGCGTCTCTCAAATGTATTATTGGTTTTGTAATTCTTTTTGACAGATAGATGCCGGCTATTATAGCCAGGGCAAAACTAAGAAGTACGGTCCATATTGTCAGTTTAAACGATGCAAAGATGGAGCCGTATGCTTCAAGAATCGGCGATTCGACTACAACCGCCCAATCTGGTGTGCCGAGCGGCACATGGGTAGCGGCGATGTAGGTATTCATAATGCCTTTTGACAGCTTGGCGCTGTTCTTGTCAAAAGAATCATCGTTCGCTATAAATTCAGCTACTTCTGCAAGATAAAGCAGGTTTTCTCCTTTTAATACTCGGCTGATATCGCTGAAAGCTATTAAGTTGCCCCGCCTGTCCACCACATAAGCCAGGCCGTCATCGCCGACTTTTATTGAGGCTACCAGGTCCCACATAAATTTCAGGTTTACCTCAGCAATCAATATCATTTTAAAATCACCAAAGACGTCCGTAATTGGAGCAGCCATTATTATTAGAGGTTCGCTCGTTACTTTATCAATATATACCGGGCTGATATATGTTTTTCCCTGAACTGCCTGAGTCAATATTTCATTTTTATTTTGATTTATCTGCTCCGTTAGCTGGCCTGACAATAAATTTGATAATCGGGACTCTCTGAGCAACTCCTGTTCTTTTGTGTTGAACAAAACCAGCTGGCGAAAAGCCGGTTCAAAACCCAGCAGTTTTTCCATAACCAGTTTCTGCTCCTGCTGCGCAGAATTTATCAGATTTCCAAGTCCTGCTGCCGTTTTCAACAGGTCGGATTTTCCCTGAATAAAAGTCCTTACCGTATTGGCTGCCTCCTGAGCAATGAGTTTCTGCCGGCCGGCAATCATATTGCGCTGGGTACCGAGGTTAAAATATATCTGTAAACTGTTGGAGATTAACAGAACCACAGCGCTTAAAGCCAGGAAAGCAATCGCCAGCGTAATAGTCAAACTACGGAATTTTTTTGTTTTTTCCATTTCAGGTTTCAATATTTAACGAATTATTTCATCTGCCCTGTTTAATAAACCTTCAGGTATAGTCAGCCCCAGTTCCTGAGCCTTTTTGTAATTAATTCGAAGTTGCGATGGCGGGGTGACGACCATAATATCACCTGCAGAACGGCCTTTGAATATTTTGTCAGCAAGAGGAGCGGCCAGTTTGCCGGTTTCAAAATTGTCAGGAATATAACTGAAGACCGCACCGGTATCAGCCTCAAAGCCGGCACTGCCGCCAATTGGAATTTTGTGTTCAAGAGCAAATTTAGCAATCATCGGCCAGCCAACGGGCGATTGTGTAAGAATCTCAGGCATAATAAGAATTGCGTCAATGTCGATATTGCCCGATACCGCCAGTGCCTGTAAAGAAGAGCCGACTTTTTCTATACTGTTTACGGGAACTTCCACCAATGTTATGCCTAAAGGCGAGACCGCGGAGTGTAATTCCTTAAGTGAATGAGGTATCATAGGATAATTCGGGTCATACATTATTAAAACACGTTTGACCTGCGGAACCATCTCGTGCAGAATTTCAAGACGTTTTACAGTCAGTTCAGGGCCTGGGAAACGAACTCCGGTAATATTGCCGCCCGGTTTGAGTATGCTCTCCACCAGATTATTTCCTTCAATACCTGTCATGGCAAAAACAACAGGTATATTTGTCCCTTTGGCGGCGGCCTTGGCTGCTAAGGCCGGTTCAGTTGGAAATGCGAAAATCAGGTCAACTTTATCAGCCGCAAATTTCTTAACGGCCAGTTCTACTGCCGCCGGGTCAGCGTTTGTTTTCTGCAGGTCATATACTATGTTGTCTGACTCAATGTAGCCCAATTCTGTCATTTTGGACTTGAAACCGTCAGCTATGCCGGCAAAGGCGTCAACGCCGGATATAATACCTATGCGATAAACTTTGTGTGGTTTTTTGCCGCAACTGTTCAAAAGCACACAAAACACAACCATAAGTGCCGTAAGCAATATTGACCATCTGGGACTGATTTTTTTGCACATATTTACTTTCGCCTGTAATATTTTCAACGAATTATTTTATCTGCTCTGCTAAGCAAACCTTCGGGCACCTTCAGCCCGAATTTTTTAGCGGATTTGTAATTGATCTGGAAATAGCCCTCGGCTGAGACAACAGGTATTGTGCCCGCCGGCGTACCTTTTAATATTTTATCAGCCAGGAATGCAGCCTGTCTGCCTTGAGGAATGATTTGGGGATTCAATCCAAAAATAGTTTCATATCCTCCTATGGACATTAAGGCTCCGCCAACCGGAATTTTATGCTCATCCGCAAATTTACTTATAACCATATAAGAGTCAGGTGTTACGCAAAAAGGTTCAGCAATTACCAACACAACATCTGTTTCACTATTGACTGAGTTGGCGTGCTTCTGGAATTCAGCCTCAAGTTCTTTGGCATCACTGGCGGGGACCTCTATCAGTGTTACACCCGCAGCTGCGGCCGCTGGATTCAGCATTGCAAACTGACTCGTTATGCTCGGGTATCCTTTCTGATATGGCACCCACATTCTCTTGGCACCAGGTATAAACTCATGCATAATCTCAAAACGCTTAAGCGCTATATCCGGACCGGGGAATCGCACACCTGTGATATTCTCGCCCGGTTCCTGCACGCTATTTATCAGGTTAGTGTCTTCCATAAAGGAACAGGCAAAAAGCACTGGGATGTTTGTTCCCTTGGTGACTGCCTTGGCGACTAAGGCAGACTCGGTAGGAAATGTAAAAATCAAATCGACCTTGTCAGCCACAAACTTCTTGAGGATGCTTTCATATGCAGCCATGTCAAAATTAGTTTTCTGGAAGTCATAAACAATATTCTTGCCCTCCACATAGCCTAACTTAGTCATCCTGGATTTGAAGCCGTCTGTTATTTTGGTAAAAAAATCCAGACCTGACAAAATACCCACATGGTACACTTTTGATTTCTGTGTTTTTTTCCCGCAGCTGTTCAATATTATACAGCATACAACTAAAATCAGTGTAAGCAACACCGACCATCTGGAATTATTTTTTCTGTTCATAACCATTACTATCCATTATTTTAACGAATTATTTCATCTGCTCTGCTAAGCAAACCTTCAGGAATATTAAGATTCAGTTCTTTGGCTGTTTTGTAGTTAATCCTCAGATGCGCTTCAGGTGAAACTACGGAAATGGTACCGGCGGAAGTGCCTTTCAGGATTTTATCGGCTATAGGTGCCGCCAATTTCCCGACCTCAAAAAAATCTACGCAATAGCTGAAAACGCCTCCATTGTCCGCAGAGGAAAGCATACTGCCCACAAGCGGCAATTTATTCTCTTTTGCGAATTCGCTGATGACCTTCCAGACGTCAGGAGACTGTGTAAGCAATTCGGGTAAAATCTGAATGGCGTCAATATTATCATTTTTATGAATTCCCTTGAAAGCAGCTTCAATCTCTTCAAGGCTGCGGATTTGTTTTTCAACTAATGTTACTCCGCGGTTTGATGCGACAGGCCGAAGTGCCTGAAGCGATGGCAGACAAATCGGATAATCGGGATTGTATGGTATCAAAAGCCGTTTGATATGCGGCGCAAGCTCAAGTAAAATTTCAAATCGTTTGACCACCAAATCCGGACCCGGATAGCGAACACCGGTAATATTCCCGCCGGGATTTCGCACACTATCGATTAGATTGTTTTGTTCTATGCCGGCTATTGCAAAGACCACCGGAATGTTCGTTCCTTTAAACACCTGTTTGGCCTCAAGTGCCGGTTCGGTTGGAAATGCAAAAATCAAATCAACTTTTTCAGCCAGAAAATTATTGAGAATTTTCGACTGTTCCTGACGGCCCAGGTTAGCCACTTGAACGTCATAAATAATATTTTTACCGTCAATATAACCCAATTCTGACATCTTTGACCTGAAACCATCCGATATGCCGATAAAAGGTTTCACTCCGCCTATGATGCCCACTCGATACACCTTTTGTTTTTTTCCGCAGCTGCTCAAGAGGATGCAAAAAGCGACCAACAGGATTAGGACAAGTACTTGCCGGACAGTTTTAATTCTACTGTTCATAATTGTTACCTCGAAAAAAATCAGACAATATGAGTCTTTATAGATTATCGGCATAAAAATCGAGATGTGTAAATAGATATTATTTTGGGCTTGTTTAGCCTTCAATTCACATCTATCTCGTGGAAAAGTTAAAGATTATCGGTCCTTAGCTTCCTGATTTTCGGGTTTAAATTAACCCTTGAAAGCCGGACAGTATTGCCCTAAAATCCAGTCTTCGTTCGGAGCAATCGAATGAACGAAGACTGCCGCGTCGAAGCGACAGCGAAGACGGGCTTTCTTTATAATTGATTAATCTTAAAGCTCCAAACTACGCCTCGGCAGGCCTGAAATTAATAAATTTTATAAAGGTTTTTCTAAATGTACATAATACCAGCGATAGACTTACTCGGCGGCAGATGCGTTCGCCTTGTTCAGGGTGAATATAACCGTTACATAAATTACGAAGATGATCCCGGAAAAAAAGCGATTGAATTCCGAGCCGCCGGTGCCGAATGGCTGCATATCATCGACCTCGATGGCGCCAAAATAGGCAAGTGTGTAAATATAGATGCTATCCGCGACATTGTTCAGCAGGCAAAAGATTTAAAAATTCAGGTCGGAGGCGGCATTCGCGACAGAGACTCCATAACCAAAATACTCGATATGGGCGTAACGAGAGTAATACTCGGCACAAAGGCTGTAAGCGATTTCGGATGGTTCAGCGGCGTTGCAAAAGAATTTTCCGGCAAAATCGTGTTAAGTCTCGATGCGAGAGGAACTAAAATCGCTACCGATGGCTGGAAAAAGGACAGTTCACAGGAAGTAATTGACCTTGCCGCAAAAGCCGCACAACTTCCGCTGGCGGCGATTATTTATACCGATATTAACAGAGACGGAATGCTGGCCGGCCCGAATATCGAAAGAACAAAACAATTAGCCCAGGCCGTAAATCTTCCGGTTATCGCCGCGGGAGGCGTTACGACAATCGACGATATCCAAAAACTTGCCGAAACTAAGGTGATTTCAGCCGCTATTGTCGGCAGGGCACTTTATGAAAACACTATGAACCTCGCTGAAGCGATAAATCTTTGCAGAAAACTCAATTGACCCCGCACCTTTCTTTATTATTTGTGCAAATGATTTTAAAAGGTGCGGGGTTGACTATCGGCCTAAAGTCATTATACTAATCAACTTAAACAATCTACCGATTTTCACGGAGGCAGCAATGCATAAAGACAAAATTGTTTCAGAAGGAATTACATTTGACGATGTTTTGCTGATACCGGCAAAAAGCGACTTTGTGCCCTCACAAGCTGATACTTCGACAAGACTTACGAACAATATAAAGATTAATATCCCGATAGTTTCCGCGGCTATGGATACAGTTACCGAATCGGCTCTTGCAATCGCTCTGGCTCAGGAAGGCGGAATCGGCATTATTCACAAAAACCTGACCGTTGAAGCTCAGTGCAGAGAGGTTGTCAAGGTAAAACGCAGCGAAAACGGCGTTGTTCTCGACCCGGTCATATTGAGCCCGAACCAGACCGTTCAGCAGGCACGGGAGGTGATGAACGAACAAAACGTATCCGGCATTCCAATCATCGATGGCAGAAGGCTCGTCGGAATACTTACTCACCGCGATTTGAAATTCCTCAGGGACGACAGCGTTAAAATCAGCGAAGTTATGACCAAAGACATAATCAAAGCGCCTGCCGATACCACTCTCGAGCAGGCAAAAGATATTCTGCAAAAACACAGAGTAGAAAAACTTCTGCTTGTAAATGACAAAGGCGAACTTGCCGGCCTGATTACAATGCGGGATATTGACCGTTATCAGCAGTATCCGAACGCCGTAAGAGATTCCCGCGGCAGATTAAGAGTCGGTGCCGCTGTCGGCGTAAAAGATTTCGAAAGAATTGAAGCACTGATAAAAGCTGAAATCGATGTCGTAGTGGTTGATACGGCTCACGGCCATTCGCAAAATGTTATCGATACGGTAAAAGAGATAAAGAAAAAACATAACATCGATGTAATTGCAGGAAATGTCGCGACTGCAGAAGCGGCTGCCGATTTGATAAAGGCAGGGGTAAACGCCATTAAGGTCGGTATCGGTCCCGGTGCGATTTGTACGACGCGAATCGTCAGCGGCGTCGGTGTGCCGCAGATTTCAGCGATTATGGATTGTGCCGAGGCTGCGGAGAAATACGGTATCCCGATTATCGCCGACGGCGGAATAAGATTTTCCGGCGATATTACAAAAGCCATCGCGGCAGGGGCGTCAAGCGTTATGCTCGGCTCACTGCTTGCAGGTCTTGCCGAAAGTCCCGGAATGCTTGTTCTTTACAAAGGCAGACAATTCAAGGAATATCGCGGAATGGGTTCGCTCGGTGCGATGGTAAAAGGTTCCGCTGACAGATACGGTCAAAAAGGTGCAGTAAAAGAAAAACTTGTTCCTGAAGGAGTCGAAGGCAGAGTGCCTTATCGCGGTTTGCTCAGCGATTTTGTATATCAGCTTGTCGGCGGCCTAAGGGCTGGAATGGGATATTGCGGAACGCCGACCGTAGAGCAGCTTCGCACTAAGACAAAATTTGTCAGGATAAGCGCTGCCGGCGTAAACGAATCGCATCCGCACGATATTATGATTACAAAAGAAGCGCCCAACTATTCTATGCGGGAAATGATAGAAGACTAATTTGATTGCTAATGATAAAAGCTAAAATTGAGGGATTCAATTATGAGTGAACGTATAACAGAAGATATAGTTAGGGAACACTTAAAGAATGATGAATTACGCAAACAAAGTAAAATTATTATAGAGGAACAGCAATCAAAAAACCCAAAAATAAAAAAATTATTAAGTAATGCTTCAAAAAAAGGTAACGGAGCAGGTTATCCTGAATTTATAATTTCATTTCCTGATAATCAAAATTTTATCATTGTAATTGAGTGCAAAAGCAACATTAACAAACACGAAAGCAAAAATCGTGATAAATATTCCGAATATGCCGTAGACGGGGCACTGCTTTACGCTTCTTATTTATCAAAAGAATTTGACATTTTAGCATTGGCTGTAAGTGGGCAGAATTTAAAAGAACTAAAAGTCTCTCATTTCCTGCAACTTAAGAGAGAAAGTAATGCCATTCCAAAATTTTCCAATAAACTTTTAGATTTAGATAGTTACATACAGGGATATATTAAGAGTCCTGAAAAGTTTAGACAAGATTATGATAGTTTGCTTGATTTTTCAAAAGAGCTCAATGAAGAGTTACACTCTAAAAAAGTAAAAGAATCACAACGTAGTTTGCTTATTAGTGGGATATTGATTGCATTGGAAAATTCAGCTTTCGAAATATCTTATAAAAAACATTCTAAGCCGGAAGACCTTGCAAGTAATTTAGTAGATACTATTTCCAATGAACTAAAAAATGCCAATCTTCATGGTAAGAAATTGGAAAATTTAAAAACAGCCTTTTCTTTCATTAGGACTCATACGGCTCTTTCAGGTGAAAAAAATGTTTTGTCTAATATAATTGAT